>VFQS010000020.1_pt1 | contig 289219 bp, 203 predicted proteins | sample 3512361 | NCBI WGS metagenome assembly VFQS01 (sample SAMN10412375, study PRJNA504923) | tailings metagenome | isolation source: Relicate 1 Philex TSF3 active mining | place: Philippines
TGGTCTTCTAATTTATTACTTCTACTACTTTTATGAATTACTAAACATTCATAATTTTCAGTACATTGATTTAATGTTTCACAAAAAATTTCAAAACTAGGAAACATACCAGCATAGTGTTCATAAAATGTTTTTCTATCTCTCATGATATTATTTCTTAATATAAAGACCCAATCAATATTAGAACGTAAATTAGGAGTAATACCTAAAGGATATTGCATTGTTAATATAAATAACAATTTCCAATGTCTACCATTCATAAATATTTCTCTAATACATTTGTCCTTTACCCAACTTCTATCATATAAACAATCATCCATTAATAAAAATGCGTTAGGATCTACATCTTTCATCTCTGAACCACCATTTTCTATCTTTTTAACTAAATCCTTTTGTCTATCTAAAACCTTTTCTATTAACTCAGGTGTATATTCAGGATGAATGAATATAGGAGGTATTACATCACTAAATGATTTATTAGCTTCTTCTGTAGGAGATATACATGTACCTACTGGTATATGTCTATGATGGTATAATAAATCTCTAACTAAATAGGTTTTACCTGTATTTCTAGCTCCAATTAATACTACAGTTTCATGGTCTTTTATCATGCTCATATCAAATTTTTTCATATTTAAATTAAAGTCCTGTGCCTGGTCTTTTTTTGACATATGTAAATCCTATAATAAACAGAGCAAAAAAAAATATCCTAATGGGCGCACGATTTAATTATCTTTAATACTTACTACATTATTTATTAAATTATATTGGAGATACATTCTGTATCCTGTAACATGGATTTTCTATTTTAAAGTTTTCATGTTCCTCTGCTTTATACCAAAATACTTGGTCTTCTAATTTATTACTTCTACTACTTTTATGAATTACTAAACATTCATAATTTTCTGTACATTGATTTAATGTTTCACAGAAAATTTCAAAACTGGGAAATATATTAGCGTAGTGTTCATAAAAAGTCTTTCTATTTTCTATAATATCATTTTTTAATATAAATAACCAATCAATATTAGAACGTAAATTAGGAGTAATACCTAAAGGATATTGTATAGTTAATATAAATAATAAGTTCCAAGACCTGTTACACATAAAAATTTCTCTAATACCCCTATCCTTAACCCAACTTCTATCATATAAACAATCATCCATTAGTATGAATGCGTTAGAATTTATGTTGTTCATTTCCATTCTAGAATTTGCTATTTCTCTAACTAAATCCTTTTGTCTATCTAAAACTTTTTCAATTAATTCTGGTGTATATTTACTATGAATGAAAATAGGTTGTATTATATCACTAAAACATTTATTAGCTTCTTCAGTAGGTGATATACAGAGTGCTGCTGGAACATGTTTATGATGATATAGTAAATCGCGAACTAAAAAAGTTTTACCAGTATTTTTAGGTCCTATTAATACTACAACGTCGCGATCTTTAATCCTACGCATATCAAATTTTTTCATATCCAAATTAATTTCTAGTGCTGGGTCTGTTTTAGACATATATAAATCTTATAATAGTTAGAGCAAAAAATCCTATTAATAACCGATTCATTCGTTCTTTTCATTTTTTAATTTATATATTTTACCATCGTATATCACTAATTTATAGTATTGACTAAATATAACATTAGCCATATTTTCAAATTCTTCATAAGTATTATATACTTTACTTCCAAAATAAGAATAAATTAATTGTAAGTCTTTTTGAATATTAGTTCTTGATATTATAATACAATCAATATTCATATGAAAATCTTTAATCATATATAAAGGGTATTGACTACTCAATATAGTTAAATATGAACTATATTTATTTGTAAATATATTATATATATTTTTATCCTTACACCAGCTTCTATCATAAAAACAATCATCTAAAATAAGATAATTATAACATTCTGGCATAGTATTTTTATATAATAAATATTCTTCAATTAGTTTTTGACTATATTGGAAATTTGTCATTTTTAAATTAATGTTACTAAATTCTTTCAATAAAGTAAACACATAATCCATTTCCAAGTCATTGGAGATTAGTAAACCATTAGAAACATCTTTTATTTTCAATATTTCATTAATTAATTGGAATTTACTTTTAGAATCTCTAAAGGATATAAGATACACTTTATCATTGATTTTTAGATCATTTAAGTTAAAATCTGGGATTATCATAATAGATTTTTATATACTTAATAATAAAAAAATCTATTTTATACTTTTAACTATCCACCCTAAAGTTATTTTATCATTGGAACAAGTATCATTCCTAAATTTAAATTTAGTAGATTTCGGTATTTCTACATCTGTGTTGGAAATCTAAGAAATATTCCATTAAACTATCACTGGCAGCAGAACCACCTTTTTGTTTTCTTTGTTGTTTATTGGCGCCACCAACTGCTTTGCCATAATAACCAGTTCCTTCAGTTGAATATCTAACAACTTCAGGTCTGTTAGTAATAGCTTGAGCAACATCTAAGTTGTAACCAAATCCAGAACCTCTTTGTTTCTTTTGCTTCATAGCATTTTTAGCATAAGCACCACCTAAACTAATAGGTTGATTACAGGCACAATCACCGCCATTTTGGCGGTTAAGTGAGTCTACCTGACGAGTCTTATTGCCCTTTTGAGATTTAAGTGACATTTTGGAACCACCTTTTTGTTGGCAGGCAAACATATCTTTATTAGAAACAAAGTTTGTACTAACACCTTCATCAATAGGGAAACTCATTTTACTAGGAATAGGATATTCGTTATATTGAGATTCAAAAGGATAATCTAATTGTCCTCCTTTTTGTTTTCTTGTACTACTGCGAGAACCTCCACGAGCGGGATAACTAGGATTAGCCCAATGAGAGGTTAATTCACTGGTTTTTTCACTAAGATAAGTATTTGTTACATCACTAGGAACTTCATATTGAGTTTTTAATAATTGAACTGCGTTATCATAGGTTTGATTTTGACCGCCCTTTTGTTTTCTATTGGTTTTACCGGCACCACCATTTTGGCGATTACCACAATGTCTATATTCTAAAGCTGGGTCAACATAGTCGCCACAACCACTACCTTTTTGTTTTCTACTCATTCTATATATTTATAAAAGAGAATATATTATTAGTCTAATCATTTTTATCATTAGTCTAATATTCTATTTTTTGTCTTAATATATTTATCTAATCTATCCTAATTATTTATATTTTTGGTTGACCTTTTTCTAAAAGGTCTTTATTTATATTTTTGGCGGACCTTTTTCTAAAAGGTCTTACATTAAGTTGCTTGCTAAAGCAAGCTTACCAGCCAGAACCAATTTCGAGAGGCTTTCTGCCAACATCAGGATCAATAGTAGATTGCATCCAGGGTGAAACCTTAACTTGGGGATTGGGAATTTCAGAACGGATATTGTAATTAGCGTTTCTAAGAGTTTGACCGACAGTGTTAATACCAACGTGATGAGCAGCATCTAAGAAGTTTCTATCCATTAACATACCTTGACCAGCAGGGTTGACTTGAGCCCACTTACTGTTCATATCTTTGGGAAGAAGATCTTCAGGTTTGAGTTCCTTGTGTTTAGGAAGGCAACCTTCGAAGGGACCAGGATAGGCGTTCATTTCGTTAACTTCGACGTTAGGATTGAGAACACTGGATTCGGAAACAGAGGCGCCTTTCATGGGAGCTTTGTTTTCTTTGGGAGCAACCTTTTGGACCTTAGCAGGGGCAGTGGATTCAGTAGAGGTTGATTTGGCAGAATCGGTAGTAGATTTGGTATCTTCGTAACGTTCTCTGACAACAACAGAATTCTTATTCATAACGAGGAATAAAACTATACCGATGGAGGCAATTAAGAAAATAGTGCGTGAATTTAGTTCAAACATGTTCTATATTATCATACGATAAAATTTTTATAATTTTTTTCTTTAAATAGAAAAATAATTATTATTCTTTCTTAATTTGAGGTTTGGGATAGGGATTCTTTCTAATAATATCAATCGCAGCATATATAATCTTAAGAACTATTGTTCCAATATATTTTACAACATTCATAAAACTTCCAACAAAATTAGATGTACAAACATTGGCTGACGTGTCTATACAATATTTGTTGACATAAATATATATAGTACTTCCGAGTAATAATAAAATAAGTAAATTAAATAACATCTTTCTAATATAACTAAAGAGGAAAAAAAATCTATATTTTAATCAAATATATAAATAAACAATGGATAAGAGTTCTAAAAAACCAAAATTTACAGTACAAGATATAGTTTCAAAAAACGAAAAGAAGAATTTGAGTAGAAATGTTACCAAAGAAATATTTATAGAAAAATGTAGAAAAAGAATAGAATCTTATAATAAATTTGGTAAAGAAGATACAATATTTGAAATTACCGATTTTATAATTGGAATACCTCCTTATAATCCTAATGAAATTGCTAAATATCTTGTTGAATATTTAACTGAAGCTGGATTTTATGTTTTTAAACTACCCAAAGTTAATATTATTTATATATCATGGAAACAAAGTGACATACAAAAAATAAATGGTCAAAAGAATGGATTTTTAACTATTTCTCTTAATAATACTGGATTTCTAGATAATCTCCCTATTAACAGCAGTGCTCTTAAAAAAGATTAAATTTTATAATGATTTTTCTAAAACAATAGTTTTACCTTTAGGAGCTAATAGTAGAGGAGTAGGAGTACATTGGAAGGCGCTGCCTGGTGCTTTTAATCCCTTAGAATTAAATACAGATTTACTACAAACCGCAGTTGCTATATATTCTTTTTTATCTTCCATACCTTTTAAGCATCTACAATATTTTTCTGCTAAGGCAATTAAAAACTTTTCTACTCTCTCAGCTCCACTATATCTACTTAAATATTCAGCCATTTCCTCTGTGTTTTTATGTAATTTAGTAATTAATATAATTTTTTCTAATTCTTCCAAATTTTGTTCTCTAGATTTTCCTAAACCTAATAAATCAACTGCGTCAGCTACTCCCAAGTAACTAATTAATGCCTTGATATCCTTGTATTCCTTTTTACCACTTATAGGAGCAGGAAGAGCTCTACTAGGACCTGCTACAGAACTGCTGCTATTGCTTGCCCTGCCGCTATTGCTTGCCCTGCCGCTATTGCTTGCCCTGCTGCTATTAGAACCCTTCTTAACACCAATGCCGGCGGCTAAAAGTAGTTTACAAATATCTTCTTTTTTAGTTCCACTAGGGATGGAGACACCATTATCGGCTGCGATGCGTTTTAAATCTTCGACCTTATATTCATTGGGTCCTCTACCTGAACCATTACATAAAACACCGTTTAAATAAAGTTTACTCATTTAAATTAATATTAGACAATTATTACAAAAAACTACAAAATAATTTCTTATTTTATGTTAAATGAACAATATTCCTAAATATAACCAATGTCCTCCCAGAATGGAAGATGGTCGTCACTTCACCGATTACAGACCTAGATGTGTTGTCGATAGTACCATTCGTAGCCAAAACAATATAAACAACAACTTTGATTACAGAATGTTCTTAACTAACAATGGCACTAATTTAGTTGAATTATTCCGCTATGATGCCTACAAGAAGAATAAGTGCGAAACATGTGACAACGCCAAGGGTCAATATGTTTATCCTATTAAAAAGGGTTTCTAAATAAATAATAAATTTACAATTATAGTTAAATAATTATAAATTTATCTACGATGTCTGTTAGGTATCAGACAGAGTAACATGGCTTTTTAGTTAAAAAAAATATAATAGAAAAAAAATTAGTGTAAAAAGGAATTTAAAAAGCTTAAAATTATTAAGTGAAATATAATAAATGAACGAAATAACAGATACAATATTAGTTAATCTTAAGATTATATCTAAGATTAATGCGAACGATAAACTTAAGGTCTCTAATTATTCTACTAGTATAGAAAAAGAAGGTCTAATGTCTTGGTTATCTAGATGGTATAATGGGGATTCTAGGGAAAAAACAATTACTTTTATTAAAACCGTTGTAACTGACGCAATTAATATTACAAATGATATTATGAATTCAACTTATATTAATAATAAAGCCAAACGGACTGTTTACGAGGAAAATGAATTTACTAAATCTCTAAATACTTTATTTTTAGTTAAAAATGAGATGGAAAATTGTAAGACTGGAATTGTAAATCTCAAGAAGACATATGAAATGGATATTCAGATAATTAGCCAACTAGAGGTAATCATTAATAAAATAGATATTCATTTAGCAATAATAAGTAAAAAACTTAAGGATATTGAATTAGATGTTCTGGGTGATTCTATTAGTTCTAGTAGCCACTCTGAAAAATCTAATGAAAAACCACTGGTTGAAAAACTACCCAAATTAAAAAATTAAATTGATGTCCTACCTTAGTTTTTTTAAAATCAATTAGGCTTTTAGATATGATTGCCACTAAAACAGCTAACGGAAGATATAACTATAATGATATTTTTGGAGATAAAAAGTTATCTCAATGGGCAGATATTTGTCACCGGGAACTGTCTAGAGAATCTAAATGGAAATATATTCCACTAAAAGAAGGTTCATTTGGATTTGATAATATGATTATGTCTATTGGATATCTCTTCGAAAACTTTACAGAGAATAATATTGAACACCTAGCAGACCTTATTCATCAAGGTTGGGCTATTAATTATATTTATTGGCGAGATAATAAACCTAAAGCTCCTTATATTTCTCCAGCTAGGGCTTTAGGTGATAAAAGACGAAATGATTGCGCAATTATCAAATATCATAATCTACCTGAAGATGAAAAAGAGAAAGATAGAATTATTGCTAAAACACTTTTAAAATATTGCGATTTTACTATTGAATATGAATAATAAAATAAGTTTGCTATTATCTTTAAATAATAATAAACTTACTTTGTTTTATCTAGTATGTTACTACTAAATAAATGACAAGGATGGGATTTGAACCCATGAGGCTATTACGCCAATAGAACTTGAGTCTATCTCCTTGAACCGCTCGGACACCTTGTCTACACTATTATATATCTAATTATTTTTAAATTCATTTTATGTATAAATTACTGCTTACTCTAATATTAGGTTAGTCTATTTAACTAAATTAAACCATATAAGGTTAATCTGCGTTCCACAGTTAAGCCTCTTTACTCTTTCAGACTAAATAGGGTATATTAGTTTAACTTAATTAAACCATATAAGGTATATTAGTTTAACTTAATTAAACCATATAAGGTATATAAGTAGGTTTATCAATACGATATAAATCAACTCTAAAGTCCATACCATAAGAAGGAACATGGACTATGTCTCCTATATATAATTCTTCACAACCTAAATCACTTAAGCATTCTTGACGTTTGTTGATAATTTGAATTTTAATGGATTGATAATTGTCACTACTGGTATAGTACTGCCACTTGTTGCTACCTATCCATAAAGGTCTGCCAAATAGTTGGAGGATATTAGGATTCTTTTTACTATCTACATTGGTCAAAACACCTATTGGTTGGAAATCGGTTGGAACACCTCTAGTAGGTATGTTAACCATTTGTTTAGGTTGATAGTCTTGAACTTTGTTATACATCCCTCTAGTAAATTCATATGTTCTATTAGGGACTTCTAGAGGGTCTGCTATACGTTTATAATATAATTCCTTTTCTTCTTCAAAACGTCGAATATCCTTTTCTATCGTTTTTTTCACTTTGCTATTAGAGGTAGTAGCTAGAGACCCTTTTAATTCCCCAATAACCCTTTCCAAATCCTCTATTTTCTTTTTATGAAGTAATTCATTTTCTTTTAGTCTTATATTCTTCTCTATTTTCTTGCTCATGTTATAGTATAAAAACCAAAATACTGCTAATGATATTAAAATCCATACGCCGAATGATTCTTTTCTGAAACAAAAATTACCCTCAGGACAATCCATTTATTATTTAATAATATATTAATTATTCTGTTTATCTATTATATATGTCTAACAGAAGTACTATTCGTTTTTTCGCAGTAGGATGTTGGAATCGAGGTTTAGTTCCAGAACAATCACTCGTTTTTGATTCCATAATTCACAATCAAAGTAAAATGGAAGGTTTATTAATTTTGGGTGATAATATTTATCCTAACTCTGATGTATTTTCTGAAAAATATCTAGAAGAACACAAAGAGATTAATCCCAAACAACATGATTTAAGTGTTTATAGGAAAGGATTACACGGACTATTAACCAGTACAGATGGTATTGATTTATTAAAACCCGTTTATTTTGTTTTAGGAAATCATGATGTTACTATTAAACAAAGAAATTGTGAAATTTACAAAACACAATTATCATTAAATGAACATTATCCAGCGTTACATACAAAATTTCCCTATAGTTCTGAAATTTTTATTAGTAAAGATTTTTCGGTTTCTGTTAAATTAATTTTTATAGATACAAATTTTTTTGATTTAGGCATTGATTATAGTATTCCTAGCTGTATTTCTAGTAATTCAGACAATTTAATTAAACTCAATAAACAATTAGAATGGTTAGATGAAGAACTAGATAAAACAAGAACAGATTATGTTGTAGTTATTGGGCATCATCCAATAGTTTTTAATAAAATGAAAAATGGTTCACCCAAAGAAGGTTTCAATGATACATTACTCCATTTATTTGGAAAATATACCAAAAGAAATATAACTTATTTATGCGCAGATAACCACATGTATCAAGATTGGAATATTAGATATCCTGATGAAAGAAGTATTAATCAAATTATTTGTGGTACCGGTGGAGCTATTTTAGATACTGGAGGTAATGAAAAGGAATATTTCATTAGAGACGGTATACGATTCTTTAGAGATAAAGAAATTAGTAAAACAAATGGATTTTGTCAATTAATTTTTAATAAAGATTGTAAAAGTGTTCGTTTTTATGATGTCTATAAACATTCAAATCCATCTTCTAAAAGTTCAATTAAAACCAATTCTTAATCTCTTTTCCAAACCTCGAAAAAGAAATTTGCGCAGGGACCCCAACCACCTCCCTCTACATAATCTCTATAAAAATTCCTATCCTTTAATATCTCATCTACAAATATTTTTTTATTAATTTCATGATAATCATTTTCCATTATTATTAATTTGATACCATCTAAAATTTCAGGCATATCCATTAAAATATAATATAACGCACCTTCACAATCTAAAATTAAAGTATCAAATGGTATGTTATATTTTTCTTTTAACTCTTTCAAAGTTATAGTATTTACCGCCTTAAATCCATCTAATAACTCATCTGATACTATAGTATCCCATCCTCTTTGAATTAATTTTCTTTTAGATAATGCCGATGTTTCTATTTTGAAATGGAAATTATTTAAATCTCTATTTTCTTTTAACTGTTTACTAATATCATTATCACATTCCATTGTTACAAAGTTATAGGTATCACATTCTGGAACTGTGTTATTTAAAATTTGAGCTATAACTAATGAATTTCTACCAATATTAGCACCAATTTCTAAAACCTTTTCTGTACCTTTTAGGTAACGAACTGCCATTTTTTGTTCAGGCACTTCATCATTCAAAATACCATGATTAATTTTTAATTTAGAATGAATCTCATTTAGTTTATTATCTATTTCATTATCACTTACTAAACTAATTGTATTATCTAATAAATTTATTTTAATTGTTTGTAAATGGTCATATTCATTAATAGTATCATTTATGACTATAAATATTTTTTTTAAATATCCATTAACTGGATCGGTAAAGTAAAATGTTCTTGAAGATTCTTTAGAAGGAATTGTAATTATATTATTTTTTAATAGGTTCTTATAACAAATGTTTGTTACATCGACACATTTTTCATTCGTTCCATAGTAAATTTTCATAATATTATCAATATCATAATATTATTTAAATATATTACCGCAATTACTTAATAGTTTATAATTTGTACTATAGTTCTATATTAGAGCTTAACGAATAGATATAGTTCTATATTAGAGCTTAACGAATAGATACAGTTCTATATTAGAGCTTAACGGCCAGATACAGCTCTACCAGTAGGGAAACTTGGAATAATTCTAGACATATCGAAAACATCATCATATAACCCATCTAACTTGTTTTGAACTAAAGCAGGATGATAGATATATTCTTTCATATTTAAATCTTCTTTAACTCTTTCAATTGGAACACCTCTGCCGTCCCATTTCTTAAAGTAGATATTTTCTACTTCACAATTATCCAATTTCTTTGAGGGAGTTTTATATCCTCTACTTCTTGTATCGCTATCAGGTTCTACACTAATAGTATCAGGTTCAAATTCTTTCTCATTGTATAATTTACAAGTTTGAACTTTAGAGTTATCGCTACCCCACTTACAATCTTGTAAATCACCCACAGGAACTACATATTTATATATGTTTTCCTTTTCAATATCTTTTTGATTAAAACCAGTAACATTTAGTTGACGTTCATATTTTCCTTGACAATAGAATGTATCAAACCAATAGTGCATAAAGTACATAACTGGCATAGGAATTTGTTTTTTATTTAATAGTATAGTTACTGAAGTATTGGTAAAACTTAATGGTATTCTTTCATAACGCATTGTTTGAGGTGTAGTTATGTATTTCATTCTATTTGATGTTCCAAAATCACTATTTTTATACTTGTCTTTTTCAACATGTCCTATTACTAAAAATACCTTATCGTAATCTTCATTCGTTATTTTATTGTCCAAATCTGTAAAAGAACTTTGGTCTAAGAAATCACTATTTCCTGGTCCCTTTCTCTCTACTTTAATATCTATAACATTCTTGTAAATTCCACCAATCTTAGATTTGAAAAAATTACTAACATATACAATCATTGCCTCTCTAGGTGTATCTTTAGGAAAGGTAAAGGTAATTTGTTTATCTCCGTAAATGATGTTACTAGCAGTAACATTTTTATCATCGACAATAGTTGTTCTTACTTCTTTAGAAGAGGGAGGAAAGAAAGATAGGTAGAATGATTCTTTATTTTTTAATTTATAAAGGATAATTATTAGTACTACAAAAATACCAATAATTATCAAAGTTGACTTGTTTAAATTATATGAAGTATCCATATTTATTTAAAATTAGATTAAAATTACAATAGATTAGCAATAAATTGATAATTAGAAGAATAGATTTATAACAAAATGTTGCGAAGAACCATTTCATGGCATGGTAGAGAATATTTAGTTGTTATTCCTTTACCTACAAAGGAAAATCGTAAAACATACAAAACATTTTTTATTATAATGAGTATTATTATTTCATTTTATATTTACCTGTTTATTGATTTTCTAATAAACTAAATTAATCAGTTAGGTAATTTGAAATCATTAGTATCTAGTGAATAAATAAACTTTTTAATATCTTCATGATTATTTAGAGAAATTTGAAAGTTTTCAATATTTCCAAATTTTCCATTTTCTACTTTGAAATCAAGGCTAAGATGGTCATAACGCTTAGGTGTTATTAGATGAATATAATTTTTTAGAGGACCAATATCTTTCGTTGAAAGGTCATAAATACTATGATAAAATATAAGAGAAAACTTAGTAGATTTAGTCATATTAATAATAATTATTAGGGAGGAAAATTCAATTTAAATTAAAGGAATCGTTTTTTCAAATTTATATATTTATTATCTATTAGTAAATGGAAGATTATCATTTAGTTGATGCCAAGCAAGAATATACAACCTATCTAGTTTCTATTTTAGAACCTACTATGTTTAATGGATTTAGAGATATTTATGAACAAGCTAAAAAGTTATTAAATGGAAATAGTATTTATAAAAATTTTCAAGTTCTATTATCCAATGTTCCTAATTGGAACTCATATATGTTAGAAAAGGAAGTTACTGATATTCAAAAGGAAACTGGTTGTGATTGGTTAGATAATTTAATTACCGCTGTTTTTGTAAGTCACTCTAAAATATTAACTTCAGTTAAAGTTGGTAATTATAGACCTAAAACTAAAAAGATAGATTTAAAGATCCCTGATACTACGAATTTTATTCATCAATGTTATTTAGAAGCATCTAGAAATTTCTATAAAAATCCCTTTTTATTTTTAGATGACCCAAAACAAATTAAACCTGAAGAATATCTTAAAAATACACAGACATCTCGTGAAATAATTAAGGAAGCGATTTTAACAACAATTAGAAAACTATTACCATTTAAGAGCATTTTAAATGAATATTTATCTTTAGAAAACAATGTATTAGCAATTGGTGCGCCAACTACTGTTGAAACTATTACACCTAGTATAGCTCCTACTGGATATCAACAATCTATAGATGGTGGCGATATAAATCAAAAACTTATTACTAATGGCAATGATGATTTAAATCAAAAGATAATTCCTATGATTAAGACTATAGAACCTGCTCCTATTACTGTTGAGCAAAATGTTCAAGAAGAAGAGAGTAGTAGTGAGTCGGAAAAAGAGATAGTTATGAAAGGTAAGGAATTAAACTTAGATGATTTAGAAATCAATGAAGAAAAAATAGAAGAACCTTCGTTAGTTAATAAACCTAAAAAGAGAACTCCTAGAAAACCAAAAAATGTGAAAGGTGGAATGATTAAAAAACCTTTAGTTGATGAAGAATCGATTAATTCTAAAACAGTAGAACAATTAGTAAATGATATTAGAAAAGAATTCAAGGAAAAGGAAGAATTTAAATTAGAGAAAGAAGAAGATGAAAAATCGATTAATTTGGACATATTAGATAATATTTCTTTAGACAATTTAGAAAAAGATGATAAATCTATTAATCTAGATTATGTAAATTTGGATAAGTTAGAAGATAAATCACTTAATTTAGATTTCTTTAAACAAGCAAAAGAGGATAAAAGTGAGGATTCAGAAACAACAATTGATAGATTGAATAATATTTTAGGAGGAGGAAATAAGAAGAAAGATAGGTCTATTGACTTATCTGGAATTCAAAATTCGGTGAATTCTAAAGTCAATATACAAAAATTAGAAGAAACACCCAAAGTTATAAAGGAAAAAAAACAAGTAAAAGAGGAACAACAACTAGTTTTATTTAATAATCAAAAAGCACTTCCTATAGCAGTTAATGAGGGAAAAGAAAGTTTAGATATTGAAAAAATACAACAAATTTTAAAAGAAGAAGGAACTATTGTTTCAAACAAAAAAATAGAATCAAAGCTACCATTTGAAAACTTAATACCTCAAGCTCCAATTGTAAAACAAAAAGTAACACAAGAGGTTAAACATGAGGATAAGGATAGGTCAAATGATATTAAAAAAATAAGTATTAAATACTCAAACGCAGTTCCAATAGGTAAAAAAAAGGGAGGTAAAAAGGCAAAAACCACTTTAATAGATGAAGCTGACGATGATGATAGTAGTGAAATGGTTTTCTAGAATTACGGGAAGTGTAAAAATTATACCTAATACATTTCTAACATCATCTGATTGGATTTTTAGCCTAGATCCGAGATTAGCCAAAAATTGACTAGATTTTCTTCTGGGCCAGGGTAGTATAACAAGAAATGTTCAACAAGAACGTCGTCGTCCCCGCTATCATTGAGGCTAACTCCATCGAGCCTGTCTTCCGCCCCGTCCTCGCCACTCCTCGCCCGTCTACTGAGGAGACCTACCTCAGCGCCCCTCTTCCTAAGAAGAAGAAGTGGTATCACAAGGTTGGTAGTCTTCTCGCCGCCTACTACGGAACACTTGTTGTTGGTGTAATTATTGTTGCTCTGTGTCTGTAAGTGTAAAGGTTAGGGGTTATTTTTCCCCGCTTTGTAGCTTTGTATTAGTAATTAAAATTATATAGTAATGATATAATTATAATTATTGGTTTTTTCTAGAATTACTTTGTTCTAAATTACTTTGTTTTAACCCACTTTGTTGTAAATTACTTTGTTGTAAATTACTTGGTTTATTTACCAATACAATTGTGGTACTTCATGAGTTGTTCATAGTTATATTCTAAGGCTTTTTGGATATGAACAGGGAATTTGTGGGGATTTTCATAGTATTTGTTAAGAGGGTCAGTGTAGACACATTCAAGTTTGGGGTCGTTACAGCAAGTAGGCATAACAATTTTAACACTACCAGAAGGTAAACTAGGATTAATACTAATAGGAGTAGGAAGAATAGGTTTGTGGTTATCTTTAGCCATTTGTTTATCGTTGATAAGAATTCTACCAGGGTGTTCAATAGTAGCTAAATCTTGGGGGTTTTGGCAAAGATTGAAGAAAACATGTTGACTAGTACCAGTACCTCTAAGATTACAGGCGGGGTTACTGAGTCTAGTTTCATCAGTAAAAGGACCACAAGCAGGGAGGTCATTTAAGGAAACAGGAGTAGTTTTTTTACAGGGTAAATATTTCTTTTTAGGATCACGAGAAGTTTGTCTAGTTATATTTTTGAGTTCACTTTCAACATCAACTAAAGTATTCTTTTTACTAATACTAACACCAGGACCAAAATATCCGGGTTGATTAGGTCTACATTCCTTACAATTATAATATCTATTAGGGTCTAATTGATATAATAAAGGACCAGTAGATTCTTTAATATAATGTTCATAAGCACCATTGTCATATTTGGTTCTTTCCCATTGGCCAGCCATTATTTATCTAAATATATATTAGATTTTTAATTTTTTTTCTAATTTACGAAATTCTTCATTGTAGTTATCATGTGTTATTATTTTTAATCCTTTCTTTTCTAAAGCATCTTTAAACCTATATCTAGTTTGTAAATCCCCTTCAAATAAATAATCTGGATTCTTTTGTAAATGACAACATTTATCTATGGTTATTTTTCCTTTTTTATCTTTACAATTATAACAAAGTGGCATACTAGATTTATTATATTTTCTAAATCCTAACCGTTTTATTCCCTTCGGCAATTCACAATAACCATCCCCTCTACAGCCCCCAAATTCATTTGGATAGTTCTTATTTGCCTTATAAAATGGACAATCATTGTTATTTACACATCTTCTATCCCAAACACCAGGTGTAACTCTATTACCTATCAAATCTGTTTCAGCTTCGCATTCTTTTTCTGTAAATTCGATTTTTCCAAAACATTTATAATTCCTTTCTGCTAATATACATTCTTTTTTATGTTTATGTCTAAAACAATAATCTGCCTTTTCTCCATACTTTTCTTCTTCTATCTGTGTTAATTCATCTATATTATCTAATTTATTACCTATCTGTAATCTTTTTGATACATCTAGATCATCATAACTTTGTAAAATTATATGAGGACTAAATGGAATATCCTCTACAAAGTTATAACGATTTTCATCTAAGAAATATCTTATAGAATTTCTGGGAGCAGTTAAATAGGTATATGAGATTCTCTTTTTCTCGGCGTCATAGTTATCTTGATCTAATACTTTTTTAATTACTTCTGGATTCGTTCTATCAATCTCAAAATGTTCACTAAAATATCTACGAAGAACCAAAGTACCTACTAAGAAAATAATGATTAATATTAGTAATTCACTATTCATTACTATTATTAATTTTGATTATAATTCTAATATATATTAAATTAAAAAGAATCTACTACCTCAAATACCTTATCTCCAACTTTCATAATTTTATTGTTAAGTTCTTTAGAACTGTGGCTATTGTTAAGTTTTTTAGTACTACCATTAGGAGTATTTGTTGCAACAGGTGGGTCAACTTTAATAAGTTCCTCTTCTTCTTTAATAATTTTAATATATTCATCAAAAATAGTTTGAATTTTTTCTAGGTTCTCAAACCCTGTAATAATAACCTTACCAGTTCTAAAAGTGAAAATACTCATATCCCTACAATCACACATATACTTTTTCTTTTTCTTAATGTGTTCTGACTGTGTACAGTTCTTACTATAAGTAAATTTAGTATTTACACCAGGATAACTACTAGTTCCGAAAATACTAAGTAATTTATATTTATTTTTAAAGATATCATTTAGTTTCTTAAGATGGATAAAGAAAGGTAGTGCGAAACTAACAATAATTAATTCGCAGTCAGTAGAAGTGATAAGTACTTTAGAGATAGCATCTTTAGATAGAATTTGAATATTTTCTTTACTTTCTTCACTGACACTAACCCATTCTGTATCGATTGACTTTACACTAACTGAAGATTCTTCTTTACGATAGAAAATTTCACTATTCCATTCATAAAGGAATTCTAACATTTTACGAATAGTAAGATGACCTTCTTCAATAGAAGTTGCGCCAGTCATTTGAATACTACCATTATCAGATAGCTTCATGTTAACGCCATTCTTTCTAGTTGGGAAAGGTTTAATTACAATAGTAACTTGATTATAGAAATTGTTCTTTTTCTTTTTGTTCTTACGAATCTTTTTATTAGGGTCATCAGGATTAATTTTAACCTCAGCTACATCCTTCTTTTTACTGCTACCAAACTTAATCTTTTCAACTTTACCACTATCTAATTTATGATATTTAATAACCTTATCTACATCAATATTACAATTAATCTTACAACATAATGTCATAGTAGCAATTTTAATATCTTCTTTATTAGGATAAGTACTAGGTACAACTGAATTATCTATATATTTTAGCACAGTTTCCTCTGAAGATTCAGAGTGCTCACAACAATCATTAGTATAGACTTTATTTTGCTCCATTTTATAACACATTTAAAGATATTTTTACCTTTAAATCAATTTGTTTTTGAACATAAAAGATATTAAAATAGAATAGCTCTTTTCTTAGATAGATTTATTGGATTACCAATTATCTAGAGAAGAGAGTATTGTATTAATAAATATAAACCTAACACAATTTAATTTATAAATACAAATGAATATTAGCGCTATCGCTTGCTTTTCTAATAACTTTGGTTTATCTATGAATAATGAATTACCTTGGCTACAAGATAAAATAGGTGATTTAGAGTATGTTCGTGTTCTCACTACTATGAGTAAAACCCAATCTAATAGTTCAGGTTCAGGTGTAGATACAACCAAATTAAAAAAAAATATACTAATTGTTGGACGTAAAACTCTAGAAACTTTACCATTATCTATGGTAAACTCTAATAGAGAGTTTTATCTTCTTTCTAGGAATCAAAATTATACTATTAGTCCAATAGTAAAAGACAAAGTTACTGCTTTTACTAATCCTAAAGACCTGTATATGTCTCTTTTAAACCGTTATTATAAATCAGGAGATATAGATAAAATATTTGTATTCGGTGGTGCCGAAGTCTATAAGATTTTCTTAGAAAATGGATGGATTCATACTTTTTATATTACTCGTATTTTTAAAGATTATGAATGTGACACCTTTTTCCCTATATCACTAGTAGAAAATGACTTTGAACTAGTAAGCAGTACTGAAATAGATAGTAAATTCCGTAAGTTTGAAATTTGGAATAGAAGAGAACATCCCGAATATAATTATTTACAACTACTAGAAAAAGTATATTTTACTGGTGAAAAACGTATGACTAGAAACGCTGAAACCTATAGTATGTTTGGAGCTAATGTAGAGTTCGATATAGAAAAATACGGTTTCCCCCTATTAACTACTAAAAAAATGTTTACTAAAGGTATTATTAAAGAACTTTTATGGTTCATTAAAGGTCATACTAACGCAAATGAACTTATTAAAGATGGTGTAAATATTTGGACTGGAAATACTACAAGAGAATTTTTAGATTCTATTAGTCTTTCTCACTATCCCGAAGGATGCGCAGGTCCTATTTATGGTTATCAATGGCGACATTTTAACGCGCCCTATGATTCTAACATGATGATTCATAAAGAAAATGGAATAGACCAGTTAATGAATATTATACAAGAAATTAAAAAGAGTCCTACTAGTAGGCGTCTAGTTATGTCAGGATGGAATCCTACTCAAATGCCTGAAATGTGTTTACCTCCTTGTCACGTACTATATCAGTTTTATGTAGATAATGGTAAACTATGTTGTCAAATGTATCAACGTTCTGCTGACCTATTTTTAGGATTACCTTTCAACATTGCCTCTACAACTCTTTTAACCTATATCATAGCTTCTATGACTAATTATGATGTTGGTAGAGTTAGAATTTGTATTGGTGACGCACATATATATAGTGAACATATTCCTAATATTTTAGAACAAATAACTAGAAAGCCCCTAGATTTTCCTAAGCTAATCGTTAAAAATAAGAGAGAATCTCTAGAAGACTGGCTTTATGAAGACTTTTCCATTGAAAACTATATATCCCATGAGGCACTTAAATCTAAAATGATTGCCTAAAGCAATTAAGCTACCATTAGGGGTACGCAATTAAGCTACCATTAGAGGGTTACGCAAAAAGCTACTAGTGGTCTAGTAAAAATCAAAATCAAACTTTATTATTTTATTTATTCCATGAAAAATAAAATAATACTTTCAAATCGCCTTTTTTTTCTATTAGCTAATAGCTTATCGTAAAAATCTAATAAAGTTGCGTATTAATAAAATTAATCGCTAACATAAATTGTATTTGCCTTGTAGTCACCACTAGGTTTTCTAATGGCTTTAGAATTATTAGATGTGACGATAATAGCATTTTCTTGTTTAGGAACGGTTTCTTTGGTAATAGTACATTGTTGAAGAGGTTTAATTGATTTCTTAACTGGTTCTTGTACTAATGTTATTATTCTACGTCTTTGCTCAGGATTTCTACTATGTATTTTATCATATAAACTTTCCATACTACTTAGTTTATTAATAGTATTTTCTATTAAATCCAATTTCTTCTTCAACTGTTCACCACCCATAACATCCATATCTTGTGACTCTTCCCTAGATTTATTCATCTCTTTTCTTAATTGCTTTCTAATAACCTTAATAATATACTTTTCTAATAATTTTTGTTGGTCTTCATCCTTATCAACTCTTAATATATCTAAAGTTTCAGGTTTAGCTAAAGTTCTTTTAGAAGAATCATACATCATTCTATGAACCAACATATTTACTAATTCATCTTTGGTTTGTGTGTCTTTAGCAATTGTCTTTTCTAATTTATTAACATCCTTATTTTGATTCTTAATATCAGTTTGAATTTCCTTTAGTACTTTATATAATTCTCTAAACTGATTTCTATTAGTAAAACTTAAATCATTTACAATATTTCTAATAGAATTAACATACTCTCTCTTTTCCTTTAAAACTTGATACTGATCTTGATTTAATCTAGAAAGATGATTAGAAAGTATGGATTGTAATTCACTATCTATTTTATTACATTTCTTAATAAACTTTATTCTGTCATTTTGTGGTATACTTGAATCACCTTCTTCTACTTCACGTTTAGATTCATCATAGGTATTTGGAGGATTGAAAATAGGAAACAACATTTCTATATTTTTATTAGATTATAAATATAAATTTATTATTTTATATTTTATATTTATACAATTGATTTTACCAGTTGATTATTTACTTTTTGTTTTTAAGATCCTTATGGTTACATAAGGGATAGTTAAGTTCATAACCAACACTATCAGTCTTAGGTCTGTAGTTAACTATAGTACAAGGCTTAAGATGTTTTTCATTTAATTGATAAGGACCACAAGGTAAACCATTATCGTTAGCACCCTTCTTATCGCATTTAGGAACGTATTTCTTAGCAGGGCACTTACTGGTCTTTCTAGTTATATTGAATAAATCATTTTCAACATCAACTAAATTAGCCTTGTTGTGACTAACATTGGTACCACCAACAACACCAAATTCAACACGGCATTTAGAGCAGTTTTCATATTTTATAGGGTTAAGAACATAAGAAAGACTGCCGGTGCTCTCTTCTAAAGTCTTTTTATAAGCACAACTATCATACATTAATCTATTAAAGCTCATTCTATTTATATTAATAGAAAAGAATTTTATTAATCTAAAAGTTTTATTATTTTATTCGCATTTTAGTTTTATCATCTAATTATTCACAAATACATTCATCTTCTCTAGGACATATTTTAATCTTTTTAGGAGGTATAATTTCTTTCTTTTTCTTAACAATAGGTTCTTTGGGAACTATTGGACATTTCTTAGGACATTTTTCAGGGGCGTTCCATATCCAATCTTTACAACGAATTCCATATCGATTACTCGGTCCACACGAATTACCCAAATATGCCCTATTTCTTTCTACACACCAACCATATCTTTTTGTACTATTCGCTAACTCACAAGTCTCAGGATAACAATCATTTGGGTCAAAAACCCAATCTACACAATTATATCCATATGGACCTTCTTTTTGTCCCATGCCTGTTCCATAGTAATTAGGCTCAAAACAAAATCCATAGATTCCATACTTATCTAACTTTCTACATTGTCCCGGGTCTCCTTTAAAACAATTAGTTAATTTTCCATTAACTAATTTCCATGTAAAATCTGTAGTTAAGCAATTATAGGTGGCAAATAAACCGTAGAAATTTCCTATAATTAAATATATAATTATTAAAATTATCATTGTAACAATTATCATAGTCTTATTTTTATTTATAAATCCGTACACTAAATTAACATCCATTAGTTAATACTATTTTATGCTAATAATTTTCTTTTCAACATAGCAAAAATCATTATTCATTTTAATTAAATAAACTATTTTTTTTACTAAAGAAAAAATATTATATTAGAATATAATAGAAATGACTTTCCGTGAATTTTTCAATATGTTCCTTAAATACGCTATCTTCGGTGCCATCATCTTCCTCGTTGTTATGAAGATACCCACCACTGCTGTTCCTAACAAGGATAACATGCTCATTACTTTAGTTTCTGTTGCCGTCTTCATCCTCCTCGAACTATTCGGTGGTTACTTCAGAAAACTTAAGGACCTCCTTTGCGGTTGCTCCACCTCCTCTGATAACGCCTCCTCTACTTTAGTTATCTAAATTAACACTAGTTAATTTCTAAAAGATTCAATAACCAATGGTATTTTGTTTAGTGAACAAATAATAATCAAATATAATAAATTTATAATATATTCAGCTATTATAAATTTATAACTAAATAGTAGAAATGAAAGATACATTAGAAATTTTATCTACTTATTTAGAACTTTTAGAAGTTCCCAAAGAAAAAGCCAGTAGGCTTTTGAAATCTAAAGAAATACAATTATATGCCTATCTTAGAGACAAACTAACCTACACTGAATTACTCGACTTAGAAATTGTTTTAAATAATATCTATAATAATGTTGAAAACAAAAACAAAATTAACTTCAATGAATATTGTCTTATAGATAAGAAATATAAAACTAGTGCCTGTAACCTACTACTACATAACTGTATTTCTAGTAAAGACTGTATGTACGCGCTTTCCACTATTATCGCCATGGAACCTAAAGAAGTCGCATTGAATTATTTATAAATAGAATAGGAGAATTTTCTAATATATTAGTATATAAAGATGCCCTGTAAAGATAATAAACCTCCCTGCCCTCCTGATTGCGTTACTTACAATTTTAAAGGTGAACAACGTTGCCGCGCTAAGCCTACTCGTAAATCTGAAGCCGAAAAAGCTGCTCCCGTAGCCCCCAAAGCCGCTTATTCCTCCAAATCTTCAGCTCCTAAACCTTCCGTTAAATACGTTCCTAAAGCCGTTCAAAAAGCCATAGTTCCTCCTGCTCCCGTCTACGCCCCCACTCCTGTTGTTCCTCGTGAAAAAGTTGTTCCTAAACCTAAAGTTGTTGAACCTGAAGTTCCCAAATACTTAAAGGCTCAAGCTGAATACGAAAAGAAAGAAAAGGGTCACGCCAGAGCTAATTACCAATCCTTTATGGCCAATAATGCCTATGGCGAATCTCTTAGAGGTCTCTTTGAACAAACCAACTTTAATGCCAGAAGAAGTACTGACCGTACTCGTTCATCTAATGTCGGTGAAGTTGTCGAAATGAAAGTTATTGATGCCCTCCGTGCTAGAGGTTTATCTGGTACAGACATAGAAGCCGCTCTCGCTACTCCTGAAATCTCTACTTACATCAAACTTCGTAGCAAATTAACTTTAGGTGAACGCGCCGATATTGAAACTGCTGTTCGTAGAGTTAACGCAAAGTTAAGCACTCTTAAAGATGCTAAAGGTAGCATCCCTGCTGAAAAGAAAGCCCAAGTTGATGCTATTCTCAACGCTGACCGTATTTGTGACTTAATTATACTTGAAGTTGGCAGAGTTTACAAGAGTACTGCTAAGAAATCTGGTGAAGCTACTGAAAAAGAACTTGACCCCATTGCTAAGGCCCTAGGTATTAAGACTAGTACTCTTAATAAAGCTGGCTTATGCTTTGCTATCGCAGTTGCCATGGTTAACACTGAAGAACAATTCGTTGATGCCTTCCTTGCTCCTAAACCAGTTAAAACCCCCAGAAAGAAATAAAAGAATATCACTAATTAATTAGTAAATAATTAAAATACATTTATAATTACTGAAATAGTTATAAATTTATTACCTAAGGTTGTGTGTTACTAAGTGTTCGTCATTATTTTTATTCAAAATAACAACTCATTTGTAGATTTTTATTTTCAAAACCACACTTTTCATAAAACATTCTATTCTTTTCACTACAATCTAATATTACTTTATAGCAACCTTCTTCTTTACAAATCTCTTTTAATTTTTCAACTATTACCTTACCTAAACCCTTTCCTTGATATCTCGCATCTATCACGACATCTTCAATATGTCCTACTTTAGAACAGCCATGAATAAACTTTGGTTCTATTAGTAATGTGGCACTACCTACAATTTTCTTTTTTTCAGGTTCTTCCATTACCCAAATTTGTAAATATGGATATAACTTTTGTATTTCTTGAAACCTAGTTATATAATGTCCTTCGCCTACATGTGTTAGATAACTTAATAAATGTAAATAGCCTCGTTCAAAATCTTCTAATTGTAATCTTCTAATATTCATTATAAAATTGATATAAAATAATATTCATAGAAAAACATATATCATAAAATGGATTATTCTAAACTCGACCTTACTGATAAGTATAATAACACCACTACTATTAAAAATTTATCTATTAAAAATGTTATTAATGGTAATTTAGATGAAAACGCTCCTCGTGAAGAGCTTTTTGTTGGTCTAGAAAATACAACCCTTCGTAACCATCAAAAAACACTTCTTTATCATATGAAGAAAATCGAAAATGATAGCGCCAAAGCCGGCTCAGGACGTTTCTCTATTTCCACTAATATTGGTGTAGTAGGTGATGTTGTTGGTTCTGGTAAATCCCTTCCAGTACTCCTTCTTATCCTCAATAACCAACTAAAAGATACAGTTAAAGAACGCTATGTAACCTATAGTAATACAGCTGGTATTACTGTAATCGATTATAAAAGTGATAGCTCCTTCTCCCATGGTACTACTTATGGAGTTAAACCACTTTCACTTCATTCTAGTCTTCTTGTAGTTCCTCATACTCTAGTAAGACAATGGAAGAGCTATATTGATACCTACGTACCCTCTCTTCAGTACAAAGTCATTAACAAAGCCGAACATGTTCAAGTACAAACCAAAGATAAAGAAGGGAAAATCACTAGTGAAATCAAATCTATTCAAGACCTTGTTAATAAACAACTCCTTATTATTAGTTCTACCTTTTATAGTACATTTATGAAACTATATATTGGTGGTAGATACATGTGGGACACTACATTTGATAGAGTTATTTTTGATGAAGCTGATAGCATTAACATTCCTAATTGCTATAAACCTAAAGCAAAATTCTATTGGTTTGTTACAAGTTCTGTACTTAATCTAATGTGTCCTGTTAGTAGATATTTTGATGGTAAATATATTGATGGTATTCGTTGTAGTGGATTTATTAAGAATCTATTCCAAGAATTAGATACGAATAGCTTCCCCTTCTATGACCACATTTTCTTTAAAAATAAAGATTCATTTATTCAAGCCTCTTTCGAACTTCCTAAACCTATTATGAACATGATTCCCTGTTATACACCTAAAGCAGTTAAGGTTCTAAAGGGTATTCTTGATGATAAAATTATTCAAATGATTCAAGGTGATGACCTTAAAGGTGCTATGGAACAGGTTGGTTCTATGAATCTTATTAAATCTAGCAATGATATTATTAAGATTTCTACTAATATGCTTGTGAAAGAACTAGATAATAAAGAAAAACAATATAAATATCAAGAAAGTCTTACCTACGCAACTCCTGAAGGTAAGACTAACGCACTAAAGAATACCCAAAATAAAATCGATGAAATTAAGAACAAAATTAAACTTATTGAACAACGTGTACAAAATAAGTTCTGTTTAGTATGTAATGGAGACGCAGAGATTCCAACAATTACAATGTGTTGTAAGAATGTATTCTGTCTAAACTGTATTCAGTGTTCTTATAAAATGAATCCTTCATGTCCTTTCTGTAGAGCACAAATTAAGGAAAAAGATATTGTTATTCAGGCTGATATGACTGAACCTATTCAAAAAGAAGAAAAGGAAGAAGTAGGTAAGCCTAAACTTCTAAATAAGATTGATATGCTATTTAAAATTATTAAAGATAATCCAGATGGAAAATTCCTTGTAGTTTCTCTATATGAAAATAGTTTAGGTGAACTACATGAGAAATTCCAGGATAAAGAAATTAAGTCCACTCGACTAGCTGGTAACAATCTTGTAGTTAATTCCCTTCTTAATAAGTTTAAAGACCCCGAATCAGACCTTAATGTAATTCTCCTTAACGCATCTAATTATGGTAGTGGACTTAACATCCCAGAAACAACCGATATTATTATCTATCATAAACTTACTAAAGAACTAGAAACACAAGTTATTGGTCGCGCACAGCGTTATGGTCGTATTGGTCCTCTTCGTGTTCATTATTTAACTCATGATGGCGAATATGATGATAACTCTCCTACAACTAAATGGTAAAATGCTCTTTATTAGTTAGTATTAAACATTACTAAGAATAAAAAATGAAGCAAAAATAACAATACATTTAAGTTGAGAACACGCCTTAACTTAATTTGAGTATACAATAGAATTCACATGAATTATTTAAGGTATGATATGTTCTATAGACTTTGAATCGAATTAAATTTTTAACAAAAAGTATATGAATAATATTTTCAAAGCTTTGGGAAGTAAACTGCCAACAGTGTGAATCAATATATTTTCTATTTTGAACATCTTTTATTAGATTCAATATATCATCAAATCTATGAATGATTTCATCCGTTTTAGTTTTATAAAAATCATTTTTCTTCTTGATATCTAAATAAATATTATTCGCAGAGGCATGTTGGTCATTCCAATGTTGTACAGAATCATTATGAGTTGTTAAAAAATTACTTTCACAAACTTTCACTATATTAGGAATTGTAGCTTTGTTATAATAAGCATTTAAAATATCAAATATATTGCTCTCATTTCTATATCTATCAAAACAATATCTATAGTCCGGGATACATAAAAATACAAATCCATTGGGTTTCATTACATCTGCTAAATTATTCAAAAATGTAATTATACAAGGAACATGTTCAATATTATGGCTGCTAAAGATAAAATTAAATTTCTCTCTGATTATATCTGAATATTTATTTGTTTTAACTGCGTAATCTACTTTACAAATTTTAGATAAGTCTACATTAGGGTCATTTTTATAATTTTCTAATAACTCATCTCTAGTAAAATAATCTACTGTTTTTACATTAGGTTTAGTTACATCCATAGACGGAAAACTTAAAGGACCTATTTCTAAAATATCTAATTTTTGGTCTATTAATTTTATAAAATCACCCCTTGATTTAATCTTTGAACATGTTCGCCCTTCCAATCTTCCTAAATTTTCATAATGGATCTCTAACTCTTTATCCGTTAAGTGTCTTAAATCTATATTTTCATTTTTATATATTGCTAAATCAAAGTTTCTAGGAAACATTTATTACAACATAGAAAATAGTTATCTCCTTTGACCATACATCTTACAGTATCATACATCTTACACTAAAATCATGGACCTTACAGGTACTATCATGAATAAAATAACTTAAAATTATTACACCTAATACGTTTGAAAGAAAATAAAATGTCAAAACTCATCACTCTATTTTTTGCTCTTATGCTAATCTCAGTAGCTATTAAAGCCGATATTACCGCCCATAAAGGTATTGAAAAATCAGAAGAAAGTATTGAATGTTATGCCTGTGAACTTTTTGTTACAGCTATTGATAACTATTTAGAATCTAATAAAAGTATTAGTAATTTAGAAGAATACGCAATGGACGCTTGCCAATTTCTAGGTAATTATAAATCACTATGTGAAGCAGAAGTCCCTCAAGTACTTCCTCTAGTTATTCAATATCTAGAAAAAGAACTAACTTCAGAACAAATTTGCGAAAAACTTGATGCCTGCTCAGGTAATTCTACTGATAAAAATTCTATTTTTGTCTCTATTTCATGTCCTGAATATGAAGAAGATGATGATGTAGATGATGATATTGAAATTAGTGCTTGTAATATTTGTGAAGGTCTTCTACGTATTGTAGATGAGTATCTTGACCAAGATAGCACACAGATGAAACTAGAAAATATGTTTGCTACAGAATGTTCTAAATTCTTCCCTCAACATGAACAAAGTTGCCAAGAATTTTCTAATTATCTTGTTCCTAAGGTTACAGAAATTTTAGAATCAACCAATATTTGTACTGATATGAGTGTTTGTTAGTAAAGCAACATAACAAAAGAATCTAATTATGAATAATTAAAAATAAGTTTAAAAATTGAATTTATATAATATTTATTTATATAAATTTAATACTATGAGTAATTCAAAGCCGTTTCTTAAATGGGTAGGTGGTAAAACACAAATTTTAGATAAAGTTCTTGAACGTTTTCAAAATAAAATTAATAATTATTATGAACCTTTTTTAGGAGGGGGTAGTGTTTTTTTGGGTCTTTTAGAGAAGATAAAAAAGGGCGACATTATTATTTCTGGAAATATTTATGTATCCGACGTCAATCCGTATTTAATTCAGTTATATAAAGATATCCAAAAAAAACCTAATGATTTTATTCATTCTATTCAACAATTGATTGATACTTATAATAGTTGTTTAGAGATGAATGGAGAGAGAAAACCTAAAAATATCGACGAAGCCTTAAAAAGCAAAGAAAGCTATTATTATTGGATTCGTGAACAGTTTAATAAAAAACGTAAAGAATTAAATTTAGATATTTCTAGTATGTTTTTATTTTTAAATAAAACAGGTTTTAGAGGATTATATAGAGAAGGTCCAAATGGATTTAATGTTCCTTTTGGTAACTATAAAAATCCTTCCATCATTGATACTGAACATATTTTATATATTTCCGAATCTATTCAACATGTTCATTTTTCTTGTTGCTCTTTTGAAGAAGCTCTAAAAAATTGTAAAGAAGGTGATTTTGTCTATTTAGACCCACCGTATGCCCCAGAAACATCTAATTCATTTGTTTCTTATACAGAAAGTGGATTTAATTTAGAACATCATAAACTTTTATTTTCAACTATTCATTCTTTAGTGGATAATAAAGTAAATATTTTAATGAGTAATAGTGATGTTCCTTTTATTAAAGATGAATTTAATAGTAATAGATATAATATTAAAATTATCGAATGTAAAAGAGCCATTAATTCTAAGAAACCTGAAAGTAAAACCAATGAAGTACTAATTCAAAATGTTTTATATACAATTAAAAATCCAAATACAAAGCAATTATTTAAAATAGTTAAAAAAATCTAATGTTTTTTATATTTTACAATGATTTCTTTTAATAAATCAGTAACTCCTACATATTCAATATTTAGTTCATTTTTATAAAAATCAATTATCTTTTTCTTTTCTTCATTCATTTTTTCTCCTACTAAATTTCCATAATTCTCTCTAGATAATCTCTCCGCATTACCTAAACAAATAATTTTAAGTGGCTTTGAATATAGTCTAGGTACAGCTGCGTATTTAAATGGTGTTCCTAAAATCTTTTCACCCGCAGTACCACTAGTTAAATAAGTTTGTGTTTTAACTTCTAGCATAAAATCAGTTGTTTCCCAGTCTGGTTGTAGGTGTTCTTTTTTAATAGGTTTAGATACATTTTTCTCGAGAAGAATCATTATTTCCTCACAAATATATTCTCCAAATCGATTTGTCCATTGTTTATCTAGTTTTAAATCTGGTCTTTTAGTTCGCATTACATCTTGACCCCATTTATCTTCAGATTTTTTATCAACTGTTGCTAAAAAGTTTAAATCATTAAATAGCCATCGTAGAACATCTTTGTTTTTTAGAAGGAATATACTAGGATTCAGAGAATTATTAGCAATTTCAAACAGCATCTGAATCTTTATCGCCGACATTGGATTTTTTACACCCTACCATCCCAGGATTTCAATTTGACTTTTCTAGCTTTTCTAGAGCTGGCAGAAAATGGAATCTAGTACCGAAGAAAAAAGTATTTGGTTTTTTAATTTGAATTATAGATATGGCATCTTCTACCGATATTTCTAATAATTTACTAATTAATATAGCAACAAAACTAGCACTTCTTTGAACACCAGCTAAACAGTGAACTAGAATAGTTTCTCCAGAATTATATAATTCTAAAACTTTTGGTAGAATCTCTTTTGTATGTATATAAAACTCCTCATTTTCTTTTAATGTTTCATTATCATCTATTGGAATTCTAAAATACTCTACATGATAACTATTCGCTTTAATCCATTCCTGAACCTCTTTTGGGGCTTCTTTAATAGATACCTTTAAATAAGAAAAACAATCAGGCAGGTTCTTTGTACAATTTACAATAACACTAATGTTATTTTTTTGAATAAATTGTAAATCTTTAGCGGATTCATAGGGTCCTAAATAAATTCTTTCAATAATTTCTTCGGAAATCATATAATCTATTTAATTTATGATAATTAAAATTAAATGGATTTTACATAACCTCTGGTAATTAAATGGATTTTACATAACCTCTGGTAATTAAATGGATTTTACATAACCTCTGGTAATTAAATGGATTTTACATAACCTCTGGTAATTAAATAGATTTCTTACTTGTCTTTCTTTTTGGGAGCTAGTAAATATCCAATAACTATACCCAAAATAAATATACCTAGAATTTTAATTGTTCCAAAGTTGGGATAACATTCTTCCGAACAAGTACTTGCTCTGAAATATGTAAAGGCTATATAACCTAGTAATATTAATATTATAATAGTTGATAAGTTCATTAATATAAGATGATAAATTATTGTTTATTCTAATCATCGATTAAACAATCTCCGCTTAAATCGCTATCCTTAGAAAGACTAGAATCATCTCTAAGAATACCTTCTGTTACCTCATTAATCTTTGTATCATCTGCGTAGAATATATCATTTTCTAGAAGGAAATTTAAATTATACTTTTGTTTATTTTCATTTTCTCTATTTAAAACAACTACATTTCTAGTCATAGGATATTTTACTTTTTTATAAAATGCGTTTCTAGTGTAACCCCAACGAATATAATTACTAAAATTATCCAAAATATCTACAACGATAGGAATTAGTTTACGTTGTTCAGGTGGAACTCTAAGAATTCTACCAATAGATTGTTCAATTGTGGTTTGGTCTTCTATTTTCTTTCCATTGACAGTTTTTTGAATTAATCCATTAATTGGTGTTGCGTAAATTAATGTATTTAATCCACTAATATCTAATGCCTCTCTACTAACATCTAGTGTAGCTAAAATTACATCACAATCTTCACTTACTTTAAGACTTTCATTGTGTTTTTTCTTATTATAGCCTTTTTTAGCTTGAAAGCCCATGTAGTAACCAACACTAGCAATTTCACCATTCTTTTTAGTAATTGGAGATTTGTCAATAATTTCTTTGATGAATCCTAGATGTTTTTCATCACGCCTACTGCTCAAACAAATAATTTTACGACCATCTTCGGATTCTAAATACTTTCTCATAACGTTAACAATGAGTTCATTTCTATCATAGAATTCGCATAAATAATTAATCATAGTAGGCATTTGTTTATTTCCAGAATATTTATTAAATTCTTCTTTATAGTATTTATCATTATTTGAATTAATTACAATCTTTTTGATAAGAGCCTTGTCATTTTCCTTTCTTTCAATACGATAAATAATAGGACCAATACATTGGAAAAAGATGTCTTGGCAGCCATCTGCTCTAGTAGGAGTAGCCGAAAGGCCTAATAGATATTTACATCCAACCCTAAGTAGTGCCTTAGAAAATACTTTAGCGGCTAAATGGTGACACTCATCAAAAATTGCTAAATCAAATTGGTTAAATAATTCATCAGGATATTCTTTCATAGAAATAGATTGAAGCATTGCCAGAACGATATCTTTATTTTCTACATCAACTTTATCAGCTTGAATAATTCCAATACTAGCTTCAGGAATTAAAGCCTTAATATTATCAATCCATTGATTTGCTAAAAATTCCTTATGGACTACAATAATAGTTTTAAATGGTTTTTTCCTTTTCACAAATTCATTTTTCATTTTATAAATGATATGAATGGTTGTTCTAGTTTTACCAAAACCACATGGCATACTTAAAATACCGCCACTACCCGCGGTGTTAAAACGTTCCATAATTTTAGTAACTGCCTCAGTTTGATAATCTCTAAGACTTCCATTGAAACTAAAAGGGACTTTAGCCATTTCTATTTCTTTACTAGAATACTTAGGGTCAGTAAAGAGGATAGATTCAGGATTACCAAATTTCTCTAAACCATAATATCTTGGTAAATAGATTTTGGCGGTGTTTTCTGCGTAAATAGGAAATTTTTCAGGAGCCTGGCTTTTATTAAATGGATTAAATTCATCTCCATTGATAAATGTTAGTTCATTTTTAATTTTGATGAGTTGTTCACTAGATAAAAGTTCCTTTCTAATAACATATCCCCTTCTACCTAGAACTGCGTGTAGTTGATTGGACATTTTGTTTCTTTCTCTATTTACTACAACTATCAATTTTTAAATTATTACGAGGCAAATAATCCTTTTTAAAAATAGTAATACTAAATTGAATACCCAAGAAAAATTATAGAAAAAACCAAAGTAAAATGAATATGTTTCATCTAAAAGTAAAGTTGTGTAATAAAAATTTAGAGATGGAGCAGATGAAATGGGTTGAGAATAATATAAGGTATTTTATTAGGGCAATTAAAAATTCTCTAGCAATTGGAAGTTATTGTGTTCACCTAGAAAATGGTGATAGTATTGATAACTATTATTTGATTCATTATGAAACGGATAATGAACATAATATTCTACAAAATCGTATTCTAGAGATTCAAGAAAATGAGATTTTAGGAAAGTATCCTCTAGATAATAAAATGTGGGAAAATATTGAACTAAAAATAATTAATTAAATAATATATGATTATTAAATATATTATTTTTAATTAGAATGAATACATTTATTGAAAAAGTAAAAGAAAGAGAGAAAAAAAAGAATTACTTTGAGGTAATTTATGATGGTATTATAATTAAAGATGAAATATTAGAAGAGTTGAAAAGAGCAGTAACTTTAAATGAACCCAAAGTAAACTTAGTACAAAAAAAAGATGGTGTTTACTACACTATAATAATGGTAGACCCTGATGCTCCATATGGATATCTAAATAGCAATGATTTTGTTCCTAAAAAAGATTGTTCTTCCTTTGGATGTACAATGGATGATTTGGATATTTCTTATGGATGTATAGCTAGTCAAAAAACGGGTTATTATGGTTCGGTTAAAAACAATATTGAAGATGAGATTAAAATTTCATATAAGTGTGACCCAAGAAATAAGACTTTTTTACATTGGTGGGTTAGTAATATAGTATATGAGAATGGAAAATTAAAAGGAGCTGAAGAATGGGTTTCCTACTATCCACCTACACCATTAGAAGGAAAACATAGATATTATTTTTATCTGATTGAACAAACTAGTTACATGAAGAGAAATCCTTTAGATTGTATAGATGATGATAAATTTAGAATGCCTTTCCATTTTGAAATATGGAGTAATCGTTATATTTGGAAAATTTTACAAACTAAAGGTTTTATAGTGGCTTCACCTACATTGGAAGAGAAACGATTAGCGAATAATATAAACTAGGAGGGCAGTGATAAATGTGAAAAACCAATCCCAGAATTTAATAAAATACCAAGGTAAATTTGCTAAATGATATAAAACAATTGTTAATGGATTATCAGCCATATCTATTATTAATAGATAAAATATAAAATAATTTTAATAATAGATATTAATAAGAACTATAATGGATGATGAAGATTTATTAGTTACCAACGCATTTTATCCGACTCTAACATTAACCGAATCTAATACTAGTGAACAACCGGGAATTCTATACAATTATAGTAGACCAGATGTAATGCCCTATAAAATGGAAAATTTAGGACCCTTTCCGGATATCGAACTAAAAAATGAAAAGAAATATGATGTTAGAACTACAAATGATTTTAAACAATACCTAAAAAGGAAAGAAAAAATTATTGATGATAAAAGTAATACTCCCGATAATCCGTTAAAAGGAATGCCAACCAGTGTTAATCAAAATGTCAGTGGTATTTCAGGAGGAGGGTCTACTGGGTTTATTAAAAAAGATTATGGAAATGATTTATTAAAAGTTGCTAATGTAGATGATACATTAGATGAGGCATCCTCTGGTAATAGAGTTGTTAGAGATACTGCTTATATGGTTCATATAGATAGTAGAAATAGAGATGGAAGAGATGTAGTTAAAACACCATCTGGATACGCATTTACTGATTTATATTTTTCCTATAGTTATCAAATAACATTACAACGTCCTATTAGAAATGTCAAAATGGTTGAAATAAAAAGTAGTGAAATTCCTTTTTCGAGTAGTTCAAACTTTCCATATATATATTTATGTATTAACGCAATTAGTATACAGCAAGATACATATAATCCTTTTTATAAACCTGACCCATCTAATCCATATTATCCAGATCCTAGTACTCTACCTCCTCCTGGTTTAACACCTTATAACAATAGTTACTTGAATAATATCCAGACTGCTGGTAAAATTATACAAAATCCACCCAATGGTTCTAATATTAATATTCCTACCTTTTTTACTAAAATACAATTAGATGGTAAAGTGGGAGATATGTTATTTAATAAACATATTAATTTTACTAGTGTGTACACAAACGCAGTACAAGAAGTATATACCTTAGCAATAAACTTTTTCAATCCTGACGGCTCACCCTATGTTGTAGGAGACCATAGTTTTACTTTAGAGCTAATTGCTTATACTGATTCTACTTCATTTACTGATATTTCTACTAGAAGAGGTGCTAGTGATGTTACAATATTTAATAAAATATTAAGATAATAGGTTATATGAAGTATAAAATTTTATTTTATAAAATTAATGGATGAATACATAAATAATTTTACAAATTATAAAAAGATACTTGTATATGATTTTCAATTAGGATGGGGTGGAATAGGAGATTGTATTAAGTTTTTTATGTATATTCTTAATTTTTCTATAATAAATCATTATAAATTATATTATCTAGTTAACAATATCCCATTGGAAACATATATTAAATTAAAATTTCCAATTATGTATATAAATAAACATGAATTAAAAAATGTTCATCCTATTCAATATTTAAATCAATTATTACATTTAGAAGAGGATAAACATTATATAGTTAATCCTTTCTTATTTTATAAAACGTATTCGGATACTTATATTAATATTCCTATTCAAAATGTATTTTTATTTGATGATTTAATTATTAAAAATAGTTTTCATTTATTGGCGAAAGAAATGAATAACTATATTTGTATTCATTTAAGATTGGGTGATAAATATTTAGAAACAGATAAGAAATTTGTTCTTTGTAAAGAGGATGAAAGAGAGTTTGATGAAAATAGATTATTTAAATTTATAGAATCATTGAATGGTAAAAATGTTTTATTTTTTTGCGATAATAATAATTATAAATTAAAAATTAAAAATATATTTCCATTTATTATCATTACAAATTCTAATATAGGGCATACTAGTTTAGCTAATACAAGTGATAAACAAATAATAGATTCTGTAACCGAGTTTTATATTATGACAAATTCAGAAAAAATCTATTACGCATCAAATTCAGGATTTTCAGTTATTGCTAGTAAATTTAAAAATATACCATTAATTCCAATATAAATGTAGCATTTAAAGTTAGGTTATGATGTTACATAGTGGATAAATATTAAATATAAAGTTTAAAATATAATATAAAAATAATTGAAAAATTTAGAAATGGATTCTAAAAATAATTTTTTGGATCAATCATTAAGCACAGAAATTTTAACAATGCCTTTAGATAGGATACTAGAGGAAATCCCTAAAAAAAATAAATTGGAAATGAAAGGATTAATTGCCTCACAGATAAATATTCATAATGATTATTTTAATCAAAATAATGAATCAGAAGGTGAAAATACAATAGTTCAAAGTACAATAGTTCGAAGTACAATAAGTGAAAATATAATTAATTTAGTTAAAGAAGAATTGGATAAAGGGAGTGTATTAACAAATAGGGTAATAGAATTAGAGAAACAAAACAATCATTTAATAAAGGAAAATGAAAATTTACATTCTAAAATAACGGAATTATTTAAAATGATGAATGAATTGTTAAAAATACAACCAAAGAATAAATATTGTTGTAAAGAAGCTGGTGAAAATCAGAATACAATTTTAGATGGTGTTTGTATATATTGTGGAATTAAACAGAGTTCTACATATGATTTTAATAGTAATTATGAGGAGATTAAAAACAAGATAACAATGATGTTTTATAGAGAAATAAGAATGAAACATGTATTACCATTTAGTCGTTTTGTATCAACCTATGGGTTAACTGCTTTACATAGTATAAAAAATGAAAAAGATGGTATTAAGAAAAGTGATAGTTTTCATGGGTTTTTAGATGATAAATAAAGTTTATAAATTAATATTATTGTATTAAATTATATAATATAATAATAGTAATATGACTTTAGGATATAATGATTTGTACCTAATAGCTTTAGTAGCTTTAGCAATATATATATTATATATTAATAAAGTAATAGATTTTTCAATAGTTACTGGTAAACATTTAAGGAAAGGTAAATCAATAGTAGAAGGGTTCGGAATGGGACCCAGAGGTCCACAAGGTTTACCTGGTAAAGATGGTAGAGACGGTGTAAAGGGTGAAAAAGGTGAAAGAGGTTTACCTGGGGTTAAAGGGGATAGAGGAGATAAAGGTGAAAAGGGTGATAAGGGTGAAAGAGGTGAACGTGGTGAAAAGGGTGACAGAGGAGAGAAAGGAGAAAAAGGCGAAAGAGGAGAAAAAGGTGATAGAGGAGAAAAGGGAGAAAAAGGAGATAAAGGTGATAGAGGAGAAAGGGGTGAAAGAGGAGAACGAGGAGAAAAAGGCCAAAAAGGAGATAGAGGTATTCAAGGTGACCCTGGTACATTTGGAGAAAATACATGTATTTTTGTAGGTTCTGGTAATGATACAAATTGGCAATGTCCTGATACCTATCCTATTTATACAGGTGCCACTATGGGTAGTGATTCGAGTAATCTTAAATGTTCAGGTGGTGTTGCTAAAAACGCAACATGTAATCAAATGGCAGGAATTGGAGCTAGTGCTAAACCAATTATAGATGAAAATGGTTCTATTGTAGATATTAAGATAACATTAAGTGGAAAGGATTATTTGGTTCCTCCTAGAATTTCATTAATTAACAGTGGAAAAGGTAGTGGTTTTAGTGGAGAGGCAGTTGTTTCAAATGGTAAGGTAATAGCCATTAATATCATTAGCGAGGGTTATAATTACAGTAAAAATACTAAAATAGATTTTGTTGCCTTAGACAGTGGATTTGGGGCAAAGGCAATTGCCTTTATTAATAATGGTTTAGTAGCTAAAATTGGTATGACAAGTCCAGGTAGTGGTTATAAGATAATTCCTAATGTAATTATTAGTGGAGGTGGTGGTAGTGGAGCAAAGGCTATAGCTGAAATAGAAGATGGAAAGGTAGTTAATATAAATGTAATTGATGGTGGAAGTGGTTATACTTATTCACCAAATATAAAGATAGAAGCGAAGGAGGCAAAATTTGGATGTAACTTTTGTCACATGTGTTGTAAAAAAAATCCCGAGATGCCTATACAAAAAGAATCACTTTTAGAAAAACAATTAAAACGTCATGAAGGTTTAATACAAAAATTGTTAAATCACACTCATGAAATTCCTAGTATGCTAGTAACTCCTCGTGAAGCTAAAAAGGCCATACAAGAAAGCAAGAAGGCAGAGGAGGGTAAAAAAACTGAAGTAGCTAAAAAAGAGGATATTAAGGTTCCTCCTAAAAAAGAAGTAAAAGAACCCGAAGTAACTCCCTCTAAACCTCCTTCTAAAGAAACAAAGGAATATCAAAAAGAAATGAAAGAAAAAGATAATATAATAGATTGGACAAAGAATAGTAAAGTAACACAGTCTACTACAGAATATGATGGATATATTGCCATAAAGGATGATAAGGATAACAGGGGTCAAAAAACTTCATTTAGTAGTACTCAGATGAAAGAGAATAGTTGGTGGCAGATTGAATTGGATAGAGCAATTGAATTAAATAGTATATATATGGACGTTAATTTATTAGATGCTAAAGAATTAACTCTAAAAGTTGACATGTTTAATAGCAATAATATTATAGTGGCAACGGCAACTGCGAATCCAACATTTAGTAAACGAGTTATAACTATTGAAATAGGAGATTCTGGTATAAAGAAGCATGTAATTGTTAAAAAGATTAAGGTTACTTGTATTAATCCTAAAGTAGCTAAACTTGCTTTATATAAGGTGAAAGTTTTAGGAAAGAGGGCAAAGAGTTGTTTAAGCTATGAAACGGAATTTAAGAGAATTAAAGAAGAGAACTTAGGCAAGATGATAGATAATCAGTATGGAACATTGAATGACCGAGAATTCAAGAAATATCAAAGTTTATATGAGAGTTGTATCGATAAACCCGAAGAACCTAAAGAAGTAAAAGAAGAAACTATTAAAGAAAATGCTAGAAAATATAGGGAAATGATGAAGGCTGAGGTGGAAAAGAAAGAACAAGAGGCTAAAGAAGCCAAAGAAAAACTAATTGCTATTTCTAAACAAATACTAAAAGATAATGAATTAGCTGAAGAGGCGAAACGTTTAGGAGTAAAACCTCCTCCACCTATGTATTCTCAAGCAGAAATAGAAGAACTGCGCAAAGTTGCTAATTGGACAGACCCCACTAAAACAATGAGTGACGAAAAAGCAGCCAAATGTATGGTTATGTATAATAATTATTCAAGATTAAAGAGCGAAACAGATGATTTAGGTAATAAAGTAGAGAATATGCCAATGTTTATGGACGAATTAACTGAAAAGGGCAAGAAAACAGAGGAATTATTTAATGAATATTTAGCTATGTGTGCCTAATAACTTTTCAAAGAATAAATTTATAATTTAGTTATGATAAATTATAATTTTATTAATAGTTAATTGATAATTTATGAAAATTTAAAAAGTGTATTTTTTGATTTTATACTAAAATTTAAAAAGTGTATTTTTTGATTTTACCCTTAATTTCACTATAAATAACTACAATTAATTTTTTGATTCTCCAATCATTGCTTAGTTCATACATAGATGCTAATAAATCGGCCATGATAATCCAGTATGGGATATCACATTCTACAACTTTTTCTTCAAATTTCTTGGGAAGTACATTGTTAGTTTTAATAAATTGTTCATAGGATTCATCTAATTCATCCTTCCAGATTTTGACTTTATTTCTAAAATGTTCACTAAATATTTCATTTTCTAAATCACCGTTGTAGAAAGCAGTTAGAAGTTTAATAATATCATATTTGATAATAGATTCGGTGTTGTTAAAATTAAATTTCCATCTAGATAATTCTTCTAGCAAGTGAGGCATAAATACTGCTTGTAAACCATAATGTTTATTTTTATAAATATCGTATTTCATTTTATCAATAATTCCTTCTGGTGCTAATTCATTATTATAATCACTATTAAATAACCTATAAATTTGTGGTATACTTTCCATGAATGTTTCATAGCTACTTTCTAAATCAATAGAATGTTGTGTAAAATCTCTAAGATGATATCTAGCAACCATATCGAATTTATCTTGAACATTTGTCCATAGATAAGGCATAATCCAAATAGAACTATCTAAAATGTCACTACCATTTACCTCAAGATATTTTTCTTTCATAATTGTCTTCCAATCTACATCATAATAAATTGTGTAACCTTTAGGGTCTACACCACGACGCCCTGCTCTACCAATCATTTGATGAGCTACAATGGGATCAATATAGCCACCCGTAAGAATAACACTACGAATTGGATAGTTAATACCGAAAGCTAGTGACTTATCACTAAATGTAACAGGTGCTAATCGCATAGTACTGGCAATAAGACTTTGAGCTACACGTTGGAATGATGTAGGAAGTCGATTTAGATAAAGAACTACACCACGTTCAATACCCATGATGAAGGGATGGTCGTAGGAAATATAGGTTTCTTTGCGGAAATCAGCTTTTTCTTTTTGTTCATCATACTCCTCCCTATTAATCTTATTTTGTTTCTCTAACTTATCCTGTTCTTTCTTTTCTTCTTTCATGTAATCCATTAACTGTCTCCTATATTCAATAATATGTTCACTAGTTATAAATTCATCAAGGAATGTGTATTCAGAGTGGGGTTTGTATATATTTACACTACTAATCTCTTGTAGATTACCAATTTTTTCCTTTTCATTTTCATAATAATACATTTGTTTATTATAAATTTCCTTAAAATCTTTGATTAATTTTAGTTCTTCCTCAAGAAGTTTCTTTTTACCTCTTAGTCGTTCCTCTACTTCGTCCATATCATATTCTTGTAGTAATTCTTGTTTTTCAGTACGATAATGTTCCATTTTATTCTTGAATTCCTTTTCACTATCTAGTAATTCTTGAATTTTACTTTTAGTATAGGTGATATGACTATCCATAAGTAGTGTATATTTTTTAATCAAATTAGATAATTCTTTTTCTTTGAGACGTTTTAGTTTGTCTTCAATGTACATTTGAGGAGTCATATTCATATTTTCTAATTGTTCTGCTCCAGGAAGTTCGGATTCATTAACTTTCTTTTCTTTTTCAAGATATTCTAAATAGTAATCCTGGCGAAGTTTAAGGTCATCGTAATAGGTTGGATATACTTTAAGTTCACGTTCTTTTAGATAATAAACAAGTTGAGTGAATTTTTGTTGACAAATACTGGGGTCTAGGCGGAATAAAATAGTTGGTAACATATTTTTCTTTTGAAGTTGTTTGAGTAACTTATATAAATCATCAATAGGCATTTCTACAATTTCTTTATCTAAATCTTTCTGGTACATTTGTAGTAATTTTTGAATTTCTAAAGGTTTCTCTCTAGAGAGTCTTTGTAATTCTAGTTTTAGTAACCACTCCCATTGTTTACAATTTTCTAGAGAAATACGAGTTGTCTTGAAGAATTTCTCTGGATGGAAATCAGCATTAAATCCTTCAATAGATTTCATATTGGAATAAAGGTCATATAAATCATCCGGTGTAAATGCCATACTGCTCTTTTCGCGAAGTTCTAATTGACTAGAGAAATCACCATCAATAAATCCATTAGATTGTAAAAATTCTAGATTACATACACTAAGTGGATTAATTCTATTTAGATTATCATTGTTCCATAAGAATTTTTGTTGTTGGAGGAATCTTCTATTACAATATACAAGTTCAATCTCTTTTACAAATTGTTTCCACCAATTATGTAATTCTTCCGCATTACCTACACAAGCAGATAAGGCTAGGAATTTAGTCTTACCTTCACTAGTATAATCAGAAGTCATCCATTTAACAAAACGTTCTAACTCTGCTCCCACAATATCTTGATTAAGTTGGTGAACTTCATCAAATACAATATAATCGAAAATGTCAGTTTGAAGATTCTTTTCTACAAAATAACTTTCTAGAGCTCCTGGTGTACCTACTAAAATGTCAAATGATAGATTACTATCATTATAAATATCTTTTTCAGTAATTAGTGATATATTACGTTTAATCTTATTCTCTAGAACTAGGTTACGAATCATACCACAAACTTGTCTTGCTAATTCAGCAGATGGAACTACAAAAAGTAGTTTTTCACTAATAATACTACAATATGTAGAAAGTACAGTTTTACCACTAGAAGTTGGGGCAATTACGATAACATTTTTCTTAGCGTCAATCATTTCAAAAACATCTTTTTGCCAGTTATCAAGTCTGGGTTTATTTTCATCAAATCTAGAAAGTGGTTCTAGATATTCATAAAGTTGACGCATTTGAATTTCATAAACATCTCTTTTCTTTTGTTTAAGATACTTATTAATTAGGGCAATGGTTTTTTCATATACCTCCTGTTCTTCCTCATCTACATCTTCAAATAGTTTTTCATTGTTTTGAATGAATTGTTTAATATATAAGTAGGTTTCAATATAACCTAAAAATACTTGTTCACTTGGACTTTCCTTTACTACAATATTAGTAAAGTTTTTTAATAGTTGAATCATGAATGGAACTTTATTGGATTCTAATGAGGTACTATGAATCATTTTAGATAGGTCTAGAACATTTGCCTTCATATAATTATAAGTATTGATTGATTTAAGAAGTTGTTCATCTAGTTTTGATAAACGTTCATTCACTTCTTTTTCCTTTTCACAGATTACTTTATCTTTAAAATTAACAAAATTATATAAATCCATATCTTTTTGATACTCAGTTACATCTGATTTCATTTCAATAGATTGGAATGGCATTACACTTGCTCGAATTAATTTTTTTAGTTCAACAATTTCTTCTCTATAAAAATCTAACCGTTTTTGATATTGTTGAGCCACTCTTTCCGTTTTCTTATTGTTTTTATGTTTTTCAATCTCTTTAGATAAAAGCGAACACATAATCTGAAATTCCAAATAGCGATTAACATACTTGTCTTCTAAGAAATTAACTGACTTACACTCTTTTTTAACGAATTTATCTAAATTTGTTATAAACTTAATTTCTGGGTATTTTGAATCGCCTTTAGAACCAGATTCAATATAATCTTTCATAGCAGTTAATACCTTATCATTACTACATTGCTTAACTAAATTTTCTTTTGTTTTATCTTTTGAATCGGTAGTTTCAAAAAGTGTATAGAATTTATTGATAAAATCCATTTGTTGATGGTATTTAAATCCAAATTTAATGGCTAACTCGGATTTTCTATTCGTATTTAGATTATTCATAATAATATCACGAAGCTCGTTCACATCTTTAATATAACTATCAAGAATACTTGACTTTAGTGATTCTTCACAGTTTTTAACACTATTAATTCTGTTACTTATTTCAGAAATCATTTTATCAAAATGTTCCTCAGTTAGATTATGAATAATTTTATCTTTAGAAAAAGTTAAAATAAATTTATAAATATTTGAATGAATATTATCGATAATAGTTTCTTCTAATTTACTTTGATTTTGAACAGTATTTTTATAGTATTCGATAGGATTAAATTTAATAGTTCCTTGTTCTTGTAAAATTTTAACCATAGACTGTTTGGAAATTTTGTTATTCCAAATAAGTTTATCATAACTTACATCTTTTTCAGGGAATAATTCAAATCTTTCTGTGTTATAAATATCATACCAAAAATCATTTGGTTTATAGTATGCCTTTTCGGCAACAATTTCTTCTTTAGTTTCATCTTTTTTAATACTAATAGTACTAGAACCAATTGTTTTAATAGGTAAACTAACTTTAATAGCACTACTTTCTTTTTTCTCCATAAACTGTTTTAAGGTCATTCTTTTATCCTCAATTGGCTTTTCAGGCATAGACTCTTCCTGATTTCTAGGTCTTCTTTGATAGTTATTACCTTGGTTACTATTACCTTGGTTATTATTACCTTGTTGGTAATTATTACCCTGATGGTTATTATTACCTTGGTTAAAAGGACGGTTCATAGAATCATTAAACATTCTGGGTGGTCTATTGGGTACTGCGGAGCCCCCATTGAACATATTTTGTAATTTCTTGAGATGTGGCGGTACGTACATTTTAGTTTTTGCTAAAGTTATATTAGGTTTTTACTTCAATTTATATTTAAGTGTCTTTCCTTTAAACTATATTATTAGAAAAATATTTATGTAAAAAAATATAAATAGTTTTTTAATTATTAAAATAATTATGAAATACCAAGACGTTGCTTTATTTTTACTATTTCTCACGTGTTTTATGTCTATAACAAATCTACTATATAATTTACCTGATAATTCTAATTGTATATCTTTTTCAGTTTCTCAGGGAACTGGTTGTGCTTGGATGTGTAACTATTGTGCCAATCAATTAGGAACAAATAATTATTATTTCACTGATAATGTTTGTAGTTATCAACAGGGTATTGGATGTTTAGGAAATCCTTTGGCCGGAGTTCAGTATACTTGTTGTAGAATTACTGATTATGGTATGTTAGGTGTAGATTAGAGTTTAATTGGCCTTTAGATATGAGATGGTAAAAATTCTAGAAATTTTCTAGCTAGTAAAAAATTGATAACGACGATAGTCGGTCATATTAGAAATCCAGAAACTATGGAACAACTGTGCTGCCCTTGCGACTTCTCTGCTTTATCGGTGGAAAAGCAGAAGGAAATCTTCGAGACCGCCAAGACACTAGCTAACTACAAGGAAGTTGAAAAGACATTTAAGGGATTCTTCTGGGACCATGAGACCCAGAAATACATTCGACTCAAGGATGGCGAAACCTACACCTCTTCTATTCCCTACATATTCCGTCCTATTCGTATCAAGGAACTGCCAAAGGGTTGGGAGTTCTACACTAAGTATATTAACGAGGCCTATCCTGAAGGTGAGAGTCTGATTCTAAACAAAGGAATTACTCTGGAAAACTACAAAATTCTTTACTCATGGATTCATGGAGGATGTACTCGTTGCCATGCGAAGAAAGAGAGAATTTATTGGGACGAGGGAGATAAGCATATCACTTACTATTGTTCGGGTTGTGGAGACGAGACACCTTTTGTCAAACACTGGAGGGCATATGTTTAGTTAGTGAATTAGGAAAAAGTAAAAAATTAAAAAAAACTTTGAATTATAGAATAGAATCTTTGATTTTATTCTGATGATTTTCTAATAGCTTATTACATAATTTGTCAATTAAATCGGAATTATTTTTAATCCAATTATCCATAAGTTTTTCCATAGAATCAAAGGCGTTCACATCATCTAAATTAATATTTGATTGAAGCTCAAAATCAATGCGATTAAAAGTGTTTTTCGTTTTTTCACGTTTTACAATAACATCTAACATATTTAGTTCAGATAACTGATAACTACTATTCGCATCAAATAAAGTATTAATAATATTCTTTGACCATCCTATTAATCCATAACTACAGGGTTTATCTTCAATAGAATATCCAGTTCCTATTGATAGTGAATAGAAATCATCATGTTTATACTGTTCACACGCTTTTAGAAAACAAAGCTCTGCTGGATTATTAGTAACAACTCCACCATCTACAAATGCGTGATCTACTGAATCATAATTAAAATTATAGGGATAAAAATAGGTAGGAGCTGCTGTAGAACATAAAATACATTCAGAGACTGATAAATAACTATTTTCGGCATTATTAAAATAGGAGGGATGTTCATGATTAAGGTCATATGTTAAAATACAGATTGGTTTGGCCAGTTCACCTAGTGCTTTATTTTCAAACTTTTCTATTAGTATTTTTTTGAATTGGCTATTAGTGTATTTAGGAGCAAAAAGACCCCATCCAGTTTTTAAAAGACTAAAATAAGAATAATAAAATATACTTTTACAGGTATTTTGGAATTCTTTTAGTATTAGTGCTGTGGAATATTTTGGACTATTATCTGGGTTCTTTACTAGAAGTAAACTAATAATTAGTGAACTGGCACTAACACCCGTAAAATAATCAAAAAGTTCACAAATTGGTATTTTAGTTCTATTTTCTATTTCATTAAGCAATCTTAAAGGCATGTAACCTCTAACACCTCCGCCATCTATTGATAATATATTTTTCATTTCTTTTATTTAGAATTATAATTTTAATTAGTAATTTTTAAAATTATAATTTTTCATTTTTACTATATCACTAATAGTTTTTTTCATATTTTTATTAGAATGTATTAGAAAATTTAAAATTATAAATTTTTTATCAACATCTCTTTTTTATTTTTTTCTAAATCACTAATACACCTTTCATAATTTCTATTAGTTTCTTAGAAAACGGCTAATTTAGTGTTGAATCCTCTAAGTCTATCCCCTTCTTTTACTAAAAGTTTAATAGTTTTGTCACCAAGTGTATTAGGTATAATAGTATCAACGCGGCTGCCAAAATGAATTAAACCATATGGTTCACCACTAAAGTAATGTATTTTCTTTTTATCTAACATTTCTATTCGTTTAGCCAAAACACCTGCGATTTGTATAACTTCTACTTTTAATCCATTTTTATTTCTAAAAATACAATGATTTCTTTCATTATATTTAGATTTATCTAATAAATGGGCGATATAAAATTCTCCTTTTTTATACTGATTATCTATTAGATTACCATCAATAGGCGCAAATTGGTAATGTACATCAGTAACTTCTAAAATAGTAATAATCCTAATAAAATCTTTTGTTTGTTCTATTTTTTTAATAGTACCATAGCAAGGGGCAAATACAGAAGCTTTGTCAAGAGTTTTATCTTCTAATAGTCCTAATTTGGCATCCAATTGTCTAAGTTGTTTTGTACTTTTTAAAAAGGGGTTAATTGGTAGTCTATAGAAATATTCGAGAAAAATCCAAAATATTAATAAGGTAGAGGCAAAATAATAAGTCTTATATTGTAAAATGAGTATTGTAGTTAAAATAATTAAAATAAAGAATAAAATTGGGTTTTGTTTTCTAAAAGTATATTTGTAATCCATTACTATTATTTTATTAGATTTTTTACTGTTATTATTTAATAAATATTTTAGAATAAAGATAAAAAAAGTTATAGCCATCAATAAAAGACCAACCACCTGCTAATGAACCACCTATTCTAGGATTTATTTCAAAAATCTTGACAATATTATTTATAATTTTATAATTGAAACAACAGAATCCCGAATAATTAAGTAGTTTAATAATTTTACTAAATAGTTCTACATTTTCCTCTTTTAATAAAACATGATGCGTTTTTAGTTCTCTTTTCAAAGCACTCTTTATATAATTTGATTTATACATTGTATATTCATATGTAATTAATGTTACTATTTGACCATCTTTAGCTAGTACATGAGTAACATATTCCTTATTGTCTTTAATATACTCTTCAACTAAACAATCATTAGAATGTAATATTTCATTATTCTGTTGAACTACATAATATCCTTCGCCAAATTCACCAATTCTTTTTTTAACTATTGCTAGTTCAAACTCTGAATCTTTATTGTATAGTTTAGGGCAATATTCCTCTAAATGATTATTTGTCATAAAGTGGTGAAATTTTAGTTTATCATTTAGTATTTCTAAAGCTTCTAGTGTTGGCAAGTTATCACTTATACCATTATTTAATAGTTCATATAAATGCTGTTCTTTCATATAAATAATTTTATGTATTTTGCTATTGTAAAATTGTTTTAATTGATTAATATCATTTATGAAAAGATAATTTTGAATAACTTTATTTTTTTTAAGAATAGCAAGAATTTTATTGATATTATTTTGCCATTCAACACTTTGAAATCCATAAATCACCAATATTAACATTATTATTTAATATATTTTTTATTTAAACAAAAAAGCAGTTAAAACTTGGTCCATTCCAATTCCATCTCGCAATAATAAATGTTTAGACGTTGCGAAGATGGCAGTATTAGACATAGTGAAAGGGTCGACTTGTTGATGATTTAGTTCTTTTTGATATTTATAGATAGATCTTTCAATAGGAACAATTCCTTTTTGTTCTGCGAAAATAGAATATTTATCGGTAGTTATAAAATCTAAATATATTTGTTGTAACATTCTTTCGTCCAATCTATCAAATAATGATTTCATCGGTTTATTTAATTTTTCTTTATATACTTGAATTAATTTAAGTAAACTTCCAAAATGAATTCCATAATAGTCAAAGATAATTCCCCTTCTGGTCGCAATTTCTTTTCTCAAAAACTCAATTAAATCATCTTTCTTTAAAAATTGGAATAACCACATCATAAAACCTCTATTTAAATAAAATACACCAGTTATAGCACTTTCTTCTAAGGCAAAAAATGTTTGCATTATTATCATTAAATCTATATGTAATTCATCTCTTTCTTCTCTAGTAATACTTGATTTCAACTTTTCATCAACCTCCATTACATATTGATAACTATACATCAAAAAACCATAATATGTTTCTCCTTTTAAATCACAACTAAATTGTTCCCATAAATATTCTGGATTAAAACCAGGAATAATTCTTTTCATACTGTAACCATATCTACTAGCTTTTAGTAAAAATTGTAAACGCTCTCTATGGTTCATTTCAAATGTTGTATGATAAAAAGCTTTCCTATGCTCTAAATCAAAATTTAGACAATGTAAATTGCTATTTGCCTGAGCCCTGCTATTTGCTTTACCCCTGCTATTGCTAGATGAACCACTAGATGAGCTATTTGCCTGGCTTTTACCCGATGAGCTATTTGCTGGGCTTTTAGCCGATGAGCTATTACCACATAAGGGTAAAATAGGTTTAGGGTTGATTTCCCTTTTATAATTACATGTACTATTTGACATTCTATAAAATAATAGAATAAAATAAGTTACGATTTAGTTAAAATTAATTCTAATATTAAATAAAATGAAATATAGTATTGTTATACCTAGTTATAATAGAGCCGAAACCTTAGCTAATAAATCTATTAAAGTTCTTCAGCGTAACAATATAAATCCTAAAGATGTTTATATTTTTGTAGCTAATGAAGAAGAAAAACAAAAATACAAAGCTGCTCTACCTCAAGAATACAAAGATAGACTTGTTGTTGGGATTAAGGGTATGAAGAATATTCGTAATTTTATTAATGACTATTTTCCTAGAGATGAACAATTATTCCATATGGATGATGATTTAGTTGATGTTTATTATCGTGTTAATGAAAAGAAATTAGAGCCTATTCGTAGTTTAGACGCTTTTATTAAATTAGGTTTCTCTCTATGTCAAGAAAAAGGTGCTAGATTATTTAGTGTTTATCCAGTTGAAAATCCTTATTTCATGAAAAATAGTATTACTAGAGGACTTACTTATTGTATGGGTGGTTTATGGGGTAGTATTAATCAACCTGAATTAAAGGTTACTGTAGATAATAAGGAAGATTTCGAACGTTCTATTCAATATTTTCTAAATACTTATAATCCTAAAAATCCTCAACAAGGAGGAGTTATTCGTTTTAATAATGTTTGCTGTGGTACTAAAGGGTATAGTGGAGCTGGTGGAATGCAAAGTTTTGATAGAGGCTACGAAGTAATTATGAAAGACGCTCAAAAGGTTGTAGAAAAGTACGGTGATTATTGTAAGTTAAATTTAGCTAAAAAATCAGGCAAACCTGAAATTAAGATAAATCAAATTAAATTAGAGGAAATTAAATTAGATTAAATATCATTTGTATCATTCATAATATCTAAACCAATGAATATAAATATAAAATTTGTTTTTTAGAATAATGATTTCTAAAAAGCGAATCTATAATTTTCTATTTTTTGCCCTGATTGTTTTTTCCTTACTCATTGGAATGATTATTAAGTATTACAATAAATCCTTTGATTTTGTAGGTATTATAATGATTTTAGGTATTGTTTTAGGTTCTTACTTATGCTACTATATTGATAAAATGTTAAAGATTGAAGAGTTAAAAAAAAATTATATAGCAGAAGACATATTTACAATTGATGATACCGAGGAATTAATCACTCGAACACAGATTGCTATTGAAGACAAAGGAGTTATTATTTAGAATTGGCAAAATTAACCATCAACAGTAACCACTTTAGCCAGATTTCTAGGAAAATCTGGATTGTGTCCCTTAATCAAAGCTATTTCATAAGCTAAAATTTGTAAAGGTATTACACTTAATACATTATTAAATATATCATTATTAGGAATATTGATAATTGTTTCGAACATTTCTTTTTTAAAACTTTGTGAATTATTTTGATAATTCGTTATCAGAATGATTTTAGCACCTCTAGAATAAACTTCTTCTGCGCAATTAATCATTTTAGAGAAGTTTTCATCTCTAGGAGCTAATAGAATAATAACAGTATCTTTATCTATTAGAGCGAATGGTCCATGTTTTAATGAGCCTCCCGCGTAACCTTCAGAATGAATATAGGCAATTTCTTTTATTTTTAGGGCACCTTCATCTGCGATATATTTCATACTACCGCGTCCTAAAATAAACATTTGTTTAGTAGTGGCAATATTGGCGGCTAATCGGCGTATAGAATCAAGGTTACTATTAAGAAGTTGTTCTACATCTAAAGAAAGATTACGCAAACATTTAATATATTGTGAACGTAAATGAGAGGAAATTTGTTTATTCTGAGCGTACCAAATAGCTAAGAGACTAATAGCAACTATTTGACTTGTGAATGATTTTGTAGAGGCTACACCAACTTCTCTGCCTGCGTTTAAATAGATACCACAATCACTTTCTCTAGCAATGAGAGAGCCTACAACATTAACAATTGAAATGATAGGATAATCAAGATGTTTAATCATTTCTATACATCGATGAAGGTCCTTCGTTTCACCACTTTGAGAAAACATAATAAATCCAGTTTTTCCATCTAATGGAATATCTTCTAAAGAAAATTCACTCGCATCAAAACACATAACAGTAGTTAACGATTTGAAACTTTTAATAATTTTTGTTCCTATTTGAGCTGCGTTAAGGCTGGTACCACAACCCAAAAGAATTAAATGATTACATTTAAGTAGTTCTTCACGTTTACTATCTAAACCACCTAGTTTAACTTGAGAATCATTTAAAATTCTACCGCCCATATTAAGAGCTCTAAGAATACTCATAGGTTGTTCAAATATTTCTTTAATAGTCCAATGGGAATAAGGATAGCAACTAGTTTCAGTAACTTTATTTTGAATAACATTTTCTAGATAATTAATCTTATTAGGAAATTTGATTTTGCCGTCTAATGTTTTTTCAACTGTAACTATATCACCATCATTAAGAGATATATAGTTATTAAAGTATTTAGAAAGAGGTAACTGTTCACTACTAATTAAACAAAAATTTGAATCTATACCAAGAACTAATGGACTTCCATTTTTACATAAGTAGATTTTATTAGGAGTATGTTTGAATAGAATCAAAATAGCCCAGGTTCCTTGTAATTCACTAATTGCTGGTTTTAAAATGTTATTTTGAAAATCAATAGAGTTATAATTGTTCTCTGTACGAATTAATTCTTTATCTAAATAATATTCTAATAATTTAGGAATTGTTTCAGTATCAGTTTGACTTACAAATGTAACTCCTTCTTTATTTAGTTTATTTTTAATTTCTAAATAGTTCTCAATGATTCCATTATGAACTACTGCGAAATTTTCTAATGAATCTAAATGAGGATGCGCATTTGTATCTGTTTTTGCGCCATGAGTAGCCCATCTAGTATGACCTATTCCTATTTTAGTTTCCGAATGATTACTTGAATCGTGTTCTAATAATTCAATTGCGCTTTCATTCCCTTTACTTGCGTATTTATTAACAGTCAGTTTATTATTATTATTAATTGTACAAATACCAGCCGAATCATATCCCCTATTTTGTAAAAGTGCCAAACTAGATAAAATATAAAAAAAAGCGTTATCTGAGCCTAAATATCCTGTTATTCCACACATAATTATAGTATAATTCGATATATTATTTTTTTTGTTTAACCTCAGGATGATATTACATCTTATTATTTTATTTAATGTTAGTATACAGAACATCATTAGTATTAAGATAATTAATAGAAGGTTAAAAATATTCTAATGAATAAATATAGATGAATTCACAAAAACCTGTTAAAAAAACAAATAGAATAACTGTAAAAGATATTGGAAAAGGTGTTAAAAGAGCAGTTTATCCTAAAAAACTTCTTAATGAAATGAAACGCTCTAATAATTATTATGAAATGGTTAAAAATAATTTAAAGAAATCCAGAAGTCAAATGGAACGTTTTAGACCTACTGGTGATAGAACTAGGCCTTCGGGTAGTGGTTCTCCTAGACCTTCAAGTACTGGTGCTCCTAGACCTAGACCTTCTAGCTCTCACAGACCTCATCGTAGACCTCCTGTTATTATAAATAAGAATTATTATGACGGTGGTTATGGCGGAGGTTACTACGGTGGTCCTAGTAGAGGATGGGGTTATGATTATCCTGTTTATGTTCCAGTAGAAGTACCAGTTGCCGTTGAAACACCTGTTGCTATTGAAACACCTAAAATAGATGATAACTCTTATAATCAATCTAAAATGCTTAGAAAACAAGAAAAAATGTTAGCAAGAAGTAATAATTTAATGACTTTTGTACTTTTGGCTTTAGTAGGTGGAGGTTTAATTTACTTATTTGGTCAAAGAAAATAAACGTATTAATGTTTTATTATTAAAAAATTTTATTAAAAAAATAATAAAACATTATATTAGGAATGGGAAATTCAAATAGTGTTGAAGCCAAAAATAAAGCACAAGATGACAAAGTTTTTAATATTGAAACTACCGGTAATAGGTTAAATAGAATTTATACAGAGAAATATTTAGATCCAGACTTTTGTAATCAGGTTACCATGATTAATAATGATGAACTTATTCGTTTTCATCACCAAAAAGTCAATGGTAAGAGTTATTCATTTGGATATATAGGTGATGTTCCTCAAATAAAAGAAACGATTTGTGAAGGTATACAAGAAGAATATAGACTAAAAAAGGAGTTAGTCAGTGAAATATTGAGTTGTTTTAAAGAATGTAACGCAAGAATCGATAGTGTTACAAGAGGTCCAATATGTAGAGGTAATCCTGAAATTTTCAATGAGGCAGAGTGTAACATACCTAATCAATGGATAGATACCATTGTTAAACCTGATATTGACTTAGAAGAAAATAAAAAATGGTATACAACTTTAGATGAAATGCATGGTTATTTCATGAAAAATCTAACTGTTTTAGAAAATATTTTAATTGATTTAGAGAAGCATGATGATTCTTTCTCTATTGATAAAATTAATAATATGATAAAAGTTGTTGAAAAAATTAAACAAGGTCTAAATTTAGAATGTTCTAGATTCCAACGTCATATTCTTACAATACCCACTTATACACACGAAGAAGTTTTAGATAGAGCTAAAATAGAAGAAGAAAAATCTCAATTAACCGAAGCCAAAAAAGAAGCACTTCTCAACGGTACTGACATTAAAATTTAAATTTAACCATTTATAAATTACCGCATTGACGTCTAGATAGTCATCTTATATTGTTCAATTAACAAACATTAATACTATATATACTTATAGGTATAAAGTATATATATTATAATATTTTATAACAATAGGATGAAGATTCTTATAAAAGAATTAGGAGTAACTTTACAGGGAGAGGCAACTATTACAGGAACTGTAACTTTTCAACAACATATTGTTGTTTCTCAAAATATCTATGTTAGTGGTAACATCTATATTAGAGGTAATCTTGTTCAAGATAGTTCTGCTTTAGATATTGTAGGTAACGCAACATTTGGTCAAACACTTAGCGCCGAAAATATAATAGTATCTAATGACGCAATTATTACTGATAATTTATATATTTATGGTAATTTATTTAATGATAATTTACTATCTACCCACTCTTTAAATGTTACTAATAACGCAACAATTGTTGGAACATTTTTAGTTTCAGACTCTGTTAGTTTTAATAATGATCTACAGGTTGATGGACCTGCTGAATTTAATGATTTAGTAACAATTAATACTTTGGAAGTTATTAATAACGCTTCAATAGGTACTACATTTTATGTAGAAGATGGTGCTACATTTAACAGTGATCTTTTAGTGAATGGAATTGCCACTTTTGCCAATTCCTTAATAGCTAATAGTAACCTAATAATCAATGGTACTTTCTACGCAGACCAACCTGCCACCTTTAATAGTGAACTTTTAGTGAATGGAAAGGCAACTTTTGCTAATTCACTAATAGCTAATAGTAACCTAATAATCAATGGTACTTTCTACGCAGACCAACCTGCCACCTTTAATAGTGAACTTTTAGTGAATGGAAAGGCAACTTTTGCTAATTCACTAATAGCTAATAGTAACCTAATAATCAATGGTACTTTCTACGCAGACCAACCTGCCACCTTTAATAGTGAACTTTTAGTGAATGGAAAGGCAACTTTTGCTAATTCACTAATAGCTAATAGTAACCTAATAATCAATGGTACTTTCTACGCTGACCAAGCGGCTACTTTTAATAGTGATCTTTTAGTGAATGGAAAGGCAACTTTTGCTAATTCACTAATATCTAATAGCAACCTAATAATCAATGGTACTTTCTACGCTGACCAAGCGGCTACTTTTAATAGTGATCTTTTAGTGAATGGAAAGGCAACTTTTAGTAATTCACTAATTGCCAATAGTAATCTATTAATCAATGGTACTTTCTACGCAAACCAAGGTGCTACTTTTAATAGTGATCTTTTAGTGAATGGAATTGCTACATTTACTAATTCACTAATAGCCAATAGTAATCTAATAATAAATGGTACATTTTACGGAGCTCAACCAGCAACTTTTAATACATTTTTAAGAGTTAATGGAACGGCAACATTTGGTTCAAATATAGGAGCAGATAGTATTATAGTAACAAACAATGGTTTAATTGGAGGAACATTTTTGGTTCAAGGAGCAGTAACATGTAATAGTGGATTGTATGTTTCTGGTCCCATTGGTTTCAATAATTCAAGTATACTAGTAAGTGGAAATTTATTAATTAGTGGAGGTTTAGTTGTAACAGGTAATTCTACATTTAATAATATCTTTGTTAGTGGTATTCATAGTATTTCTGGTGGCTTAATTGTAACAGGTAATTCTACATTTAGTAATGTATTAGTTAGTGGTTTATTGAATGTAACAGGTGGTTTAGTAGTATCAAGCAATGGTACTTTTAATAGTATAAGTGTAAAAGATATATACGTTAATAATACTTTAAGTACTGCTAGATTGTTAAATTATGTTAAATTAGATTATACATCAACTACATTTACTGCTACATTTGGTGATAATGTTTATTTAGCAATAGCAACTTATTCATTAAATTTAATAAGTCAAACAGGTATAGGTATAAATGATGCCAGTGTTAACGCAATAGGTTTTAAAGACAATGATGTAATATTAGGAGGTTCTTTTACTACAACCTATACAAGAATAGTAAGAGCTTTAGGAGGAGTTACACTAGATTCATTAAGTACTGGTTTTAACGCAAATGTAAGAACAGTTAAAGGTGGTACTGGTGCTTATCAATATTTATATGCCGGAGGAGATTTTTCATTAGCATTTGGTGCTAACTCTGGAGGATATGTAGCATTTTATGAAAACAATGTATGGAATAGTTATGGTGGTCGTAATAGTGATTCAAACGCACCAACATTTAACGCAGCTGTTTATAGTATAATAACTAATAAAGATGAAAAATTATGGATAGGTTCAACGGGTTTTACAAATACACCACCAGGTAATACTGGAAATATTAATAGATTAGGAAGAGGACCAGGAGGTGCTAATAAATTAATTAATAGAGGTGGTAGTATGGATGGTGCTATTACTTCATTATTACTAGATAAAAATCAATATTTGTATGTAGCCGGAAAAGGTATAACGAAAAGTCCTAACAACGATACTAATATTAGAAATATTATGTTTAGTAATGATTATGATTTTTATACAGACTCACAGGTAGGTTTTGGTACATGGAATAATATGAATGGTGGTTTAGGTACAATGACGGATGGTGTTAATTGCTTAGCAGTAGATAGTGAAAACAATATATACGCCGGAGGAGATTTTACAACAATCAATATACCAGGACAACCCTCATGTAATTATATAGCTAAATGGAATGGTACTAAGTGGTCTCCAATGGGTAACGGTGTAACATATGTAGTAAATACAATAGCAATTGATAATCGTGATTCAATATTTGTAGGAACAAATGGACTATTAGGTGGAGGAAACATATATAGATGGAATGGTAGAGTTTGGATAAATGTAGCTACAACAAATGGACCAATTCAATCTTTAGCTTTTGATAATAGTAACCCACAAAAATTATATGTTGGTGGCGCATTTAATAATTTTACAAATTGTTCTCGATTTACTAGATTTGTATTACCCTACAAAACTATAAATATAGATGGTAGTAATACTGTATATGATAATAGTTTAGGCAACCCAATATCATCTATTATATTAAAAGACATTGGAGAAAGTATCACTATTAATGCCAATGGAACCTACGGTTATGTTCTTAACTCAAGTCCTAATCTTTCTATTAATTATTCATAAACCTATTTAAAGAGTTCATTTAAATGAAAAAAATCAATATATTTTGTAATAAGAACAATATTAAAAAATATATTATATAATATTTTAGTAGATGTCACAACAATTGCCAAATAGCATCATAGATTCTGCTTATGAGTCTAAAAAACATGTGTTATTTAATCAAAGTACACAAAACGCCAAATTTTATAAATATATCTCCGGCGATAAACTTGTTTATGACTATTATATCGTTAAAGATCCAACTGCCCCTGTTGGTTCTACTTTTGAATACGCACAAATTTATTATAGAGATAGAGTTGCTTATGTAACTGCTCCTTTTTTGAGTACAGGTGAAGTTTTAGCCGGTATTATTAACGCAAGTGGTATTAGTATCATTAATAGTTCTACTTTTGGTAATCATGTTAATATTCTTTCTGGTGGTTTACATGTTACTGGTAATGTTAGTTTTAATGGTGATTTATATACCCAAGATAACACTCATATAGGAGGTAATTTGAGTGTTCAGGGAAATCTCTTAACAACCGGTTTTGCTACTTTTAGCTCCGGGTTATATATACAAAATGGTTTATCACTAAGTGGTGTATTTAATGTTACTCTTCAAGATAATTCATTAAATATTGAATCTATTAACAGAACTGGTACAATCAATATTGGTTCTAGTGATTTAACTAGAGTTATAAATATCGGTTGTACTAATACTAAATTAGAACAAATTAATATTGGTGTTGGTTCACATGCTCCTGGAGATCCTACTACTATCATTACTATTGGTAGTCCCGGTGATATTGTTAATATCAATGCCAGTGCTAATATTGTCAATGTCACAGATTACCAACTTTTAAATAAGCATTTAATTATTAATGGTATTAGTGGTTCCGTCACTATTCCTATTGATGTTACTGATGTAGGTATTCTATTTTCTAATGGTATAGATAATTACGCAGGTAATTTTGTCACTGACTCTTTTACAGGTAACTATTTTAGATTAAAAGCACCTAATAACGATTGGGTACTTAATTTTCCCATTCTAACAGGTAATGCTAGAGTTGTTTACGAAGATTTATTAACTCAACAAACTAACGTTACTAATTTATACGCTACTGGTAATCTCGATGTACTTAATACAAATATTAGAAGTGACCTAATGGTTCATGGTAATACTATTATTGAAGGAGGCGCCACTCTTTTAAGCAATGTTTCTATTGCTGATTCTTTAAGTGTAGGTAATAGTGCTTTAATCTTAGGAGGAGCTGAAATATATCAAAATCTACTTCACAATGGTACTTATAACCATAATGGAACTCTTAATCAAACAGGTAATGTTTCTATTGATGGCACTGTATTAATTGTAGGAAATACTACTTTTACTAACGCAAATGTAAGTCTAGATAAAACTCTTAAAGTTGGAGATGGTTTTATATTAACTGGAAATGCTACTTTTGCTAATTCTAGTTTATTAGTTGAACAACATATTCATGGCAATAGTTTAACAATTAGTACCTCAGCTGAAATTAATGCCGGCTTAACTGTATCCGGTGGAGCTCAAATTAATGGAGATGTTCGCTTGATTAATAGTGATGTATCAATTAGTGGTTCACTAAGTATTAGTGGAGATATGAGTTTACAAGCCTCACAATTTAATATTGATTCTAATTTAAGTGTAGGTGGAAATATCACTGCGAATCAAAATTTATCTGTTAACGGCGATACCCTATTAAACAATGCCTATATTCAAGGTAATCTTATTACTACTGGTAATAGTACTTTTGTAAATAATGTATATATTGCCGATAAATTAGAAATTAGTGGTAGAGGTCTTGGTATTACAGGAAATGTAACTATGTCTAATAATTTAACTATCGGTAATAGTTTAGATGTTTTTGCTGATTTAAGAGTTACTGGTGGTTCTGAATTTTTCAATTATGTAACAATTCATAATACAACAATTATTAAAGATGGGGGTTTATATGTTACCGGTGATTCTACATTTAATAATTCAGTATTCATCAATGATAAATTAAATACTCATGGTATTGTTCTTACTGGAAATGCTACATTTGTTGATTCACATATGTATGTTAGTGGACAATTAGATATTACAGGTGGTATCACTATCTCTGGTTCAGCCATTTTAAATGGGTTTGATTTAGGCAATATTAGTAAAGGTCTAAATATTACAGGTAATGTTACATTTAGTGAAACTATTGTAACTATTAGTGGTATAGTAAATATCAAAGGCGAAGCTCTTAATGTAACCGGTAATGTCACATTTGATAATACTAAAATGTCCCTAAGTGGTATTTTAGGTATTAGTGGAGAAGGTTTAATAGTAACAGGCAATGCCACAATGAGTAATACAGTCAGTATTAGCGCATTAAATGTTCAAAATTTACTATCCGTTAGTGGTGATGTTTTTGTAACAGGTAATGGGTATTTTACTAAATCCCTTTTTGTAAGTGGGTTAAATGTTAGTAACACTATGAGTATTAGTGGAGATTTAATAGTAACCGGACAAACAAGATTAAACCAATCTTTGTTTGTTAGTGGAATTAACGTTTCTAATAATATTAATGTTAGTGGAAATCTAATAGTAACGGGTCAAACTATTTTAAACCAGAATTTAACAGTAAGTTCGGTTTTAGTTCTAAATAATATGGATGTTAGTGGCCAATTATCAGTTAGTGGTAATGTAAACTTTGGTAGCGCGGCTTATTTTGGAAATGGTATTAAAGTATCTGGAGGTATTAACGCAACTGGTGTTATTACTGCTAATAACGGAATTGTTGTAAGTGGATTATTAGCAATTAGTGGCAATGGTTTAATTGTAACAGGTCAAAGTTTAATGAATAATTCTTTATTAATTAATAGTAAATTTAGATATATTAACACAACCTTTAAGAATAGTCCTGATATTAGTAGTATCAATATCAACTATAGGTCATTAGATGTATCTCCTGATGAATTATGGTCAGCCTTTGTATATAAATATGAAAATATTGGTGTTCCTAATCCATATTTGGGTCTTTTAGTAGTTAATAATATCAATATTACATCAAATAATGTTTTCCCCCAATTCCAAGAAAATCTTGGTGGTCCTGTACAACTTAATGGTAATTTTGATGATTTACGTATTGAATTTAATGAGAATAGTGATTATATTTACCTTTATTATTTATTCAATAGTAATCTATACTATAAATATTTTAGTAGATACGACAATATTCTTAAATGGAGAAGTTTTGAACTAACTGGTATTGGTATTCCCAGCAATCTTTACGGTCCCTTTGATATCAATACATATCCTGATGTACCCCCAGCTGTCTATAATAAATCTACTCGTTTTACAACAGCTACTATTGACCCAACTAAATCATTTTCTCAAGTGTATCTTAATTATACTGGATTTTATTTATCAGGCATGGGATACATTGATTCCAATCAGTTCACAGTAAGCGGTAACATGATTATAACTGGTTCAGGTTTATCAGTTGAATCTAATGCTACTTTTAATAATAATATTAATGTTAGTGGTAATCTTAATACAAATAATTTATTTGTAACTGGCAATACCACATTTTTAGGAAAAATATCAATGAGTGGGGATATAGTTATTACTGGTTCTAGTATTAACATGGGTAGTGTCAATATAGCTGCCGCCAATATTGGTATTTTAGTAACAGACCAGGTAGCAGTAGCTAATCCTGTTTTCTCTACACCTGTTAGATTTTATAGTGGAGCTGCTGAAATAGCCGATCTCATTCCAGAATCTACCGTTTTTAGAATTCACATTACACAGCCTAATACTCGTTTATCTTTAGCAGATGATGATAATGTCAATCAGATTTCTATGGGTTTAGGTGCTCAGACCAAAGACATCTATATTGGTAGTAATAATGATACCATATATATTGGCGGTACTCTTAAAATGGCCCAAGAAGGTGCCTCTACAAATGTTAGTAACTTAAATGTTAGTTCAAAATACTTTACCGTTAATGTTCCAGCTGCTTTAGGAACTGGAATTCAGGTTAATGAGGCAGGTTTACAAATTTGTAATGGTATCACTTTAGGAGCTGGTTACATTTTAACAGACCGTTCAGTCGGTGACCATTTTATTATGAAAGCCCCTAGACCTGCTTTAGGAGCAACAAATTCCTATGAATTATCATTCCCTACACTTAGTACAACCTCTACAGTTTTAATTAAAGATGATGCCACAAACACATTAAATTTAGAAAGAATTTTTGTAAGCCAATCTGCTACATTTAATAATTATCTAAAACTTAATGGTACTTTAGATGTTCAAGGTCAAAACCATAGTATTAGTGGTGTTGTTAACATGAACACTATTAATCTTAATACCCAAGCTAATCTTTTTAACGCAAATATTAATAATAACTTAACTGTAGCTAAAAATGCCAATTTTAATAATTCAATAGTTTCTGTTAGTGGTCAACTTAATATCAGTGGCAGAGGTTTAACTGTTACCGGAGCTGTCACATTTGCCAATTTAAATATTGGTAATAAAGGTGAAATTGGTTTTCTCGAAGTTCTTAGCAGAACAACTTTCAATAATGATATTGCGATTTTAGAAGCCACAGCTACCATCTTTGCTGGTTATTTAAATATTAGAAACGGTGGTTTGTTTGTATCTGGTGGTCCCGCTAATCGTGGTGTTACCTTCCAAGCTCCTGTTACTGTTGAAAATATTTTAGGTGTTAGTGGAGGTCTTATAGTTACTGGTAATAGTACATTTACCACTCTTACTGTTACTAATACTGCCACTATTTATGACTTACAAGTTCTTAATAATATGACTTTTGCTCCTAATAACACAATTAGTGGTAATTTACTTATTAGTGGTTCTCTTAATGTTACTGGTGGTTCAACTTTCCAATTTATTAGAGTAGGTAACACTGGTACAATTGAAACCTTCAGAAGTAATACACTATTAACTACTGGTAATGCTACATTTAAATCTACTGTTGATATTTTAGGTAATGTCATTGTTAGTGGAGGTATTTTTTCTAGTGGAATTAATACATTAAATAGCCTTACTGTACATAATGGAACTACTATGTTTGGTAATGTATATATTTCTGGTAACTCTGTATTTGGTAATACTTATGATACCAATAATACACAAATCAATGGTCAATTAAACGTTAGTGGGTTTGGTTTGGTTGTTACTGGCTCTACAACCTTCCAATATCTCAATGTTCAAGAACAAACTTTATTAAATATTTTAACTGTTTCTGGTGATACAAATTTTGTTAATTCTACAATTGATATTAGTGGTTTAGTAAAGATTACAGGTGGATTAATATTTACCGGTAATGCTACTATGAATTCAGTTGTTATTAGTGATGCTTACATTGGTAATCTTAATATCCTATCCCAGGCTATTAATAATAATGGTATCTTTGCTAGTGGTAATGTAACTTTTAATAATACTATACTTACTGTAAGTGGAAATGTTCTAGTTACCAATGAAACAACTTTACAACAATTAGAAGTTTTGGATGATACTCTTCTTCAGGGAAACCTACAAGTTGCCCTTAACTCAACATTTGGTGGAGATGACAATCATTTTATAAATAATGTAGAAGTAGACGGTAAGGTAACATTTAATAATAATGTTTTTATAGGTGGAAATCTTGACGTTGATGGAGCTATGTCTTTTAATGATACTATAAACGTCAATGGTATTGGTACAATCACTACAGCTCCTATTAAAAAATTCCAAATCAATACCCTACAAACGGGAAGTACTATAGATATTGGTACTGATGAAAACACTGATAATGTCTTTATTGGTGCCAATGATGATTATTCTAAAACTGTTACTATTGGAGCTGTAGATAGTATAATTAATTTAGTGGGTGATATTAATTATCTAGGTACTATTAACGCAAATGATTTAACTATAATCAATGGAACTATTACTAATCAAAAAATTTATCTTAATACTGGAGCGACCGGTAATGTTAACAATGTAGGTATATTTATTAGTGATGGAACTAATAATGAAAAAGGTTATATACGTACTGACCCTGTACATGGTGATTATTTTGTTTTTAAAGCTCCTTACGGCACACAATATGAACTCTATACACCTGTCCTTACAACTACTTCTACTGTAGCAGTTATTGATGACCTTACTGAAACTTTAACTTTAGAGAATCTCGTTGTAAATGGTTCTTTCTCTATTTCTGGTACAAATAATTCTGAAAATATGAATATAGCAGATACACTATATGTTAATCATCTTAGTGTTAGTGGTAATACAACCTTTAGTACAGCAAATATATTTGCTAGTGGTTTAGTTCAAATTACTGGTTCTCTAGTTGTTAGTGGTGATACTATAATTGAAAGAGCAGTTATTCCTAATTTAGAAACTGTAGATTTAATTGTTAATGGTAATACTACCTTTGATAATTCTAATATCTATGTTAGCGGTTTCCTCAATATTAGTGGCGGTATCATTGTTACCGGTTTGAGTCTTTTTGACAATCTTACAATTGATTACAGTAATTTAATTAGTCTTAATGTATTAGGTAACGCAACATTCTCTAAAGGTATTTCTGTAAGTGGCGGTATTAATGCCTTTACTGGTTCCTCTACATTTAATACTATAAATCTTAATAGGTTGAATACTATATCTTTATTAGTAACAGGTAATAGTACTTTCAATAACATTGTTAGTATCAGTGGTGGTTTGAATGCTATGACTGGCGCAGTTACATTTAATAATGTATCTATTTCTAATGTACTTTATGTTTCTGGAAATACTACATTTAATGGTCCAGTAACTATTAGTGGCCAACTTAATCTAAGTGGTGGTTTAGTTGTTACTGGTAATAGTATTTTCACCAATTTAACAATTAATAATTCCGATTTAAATAATCTCAATGTTCTTAACCAAGCAACATTTGGTGATTATAATAATGGCACTAGTACTGTTTCTATCTTCGGAACACTCAACGTGAGTGGTAGTGGATTACAAGTTACTGGGGCTGTTACAATGAACAATATTAATGTTAGTGGTAGAGCTCACATTCATCAGTTATTTGTTTCAGGTTTAGCTACCTTCAATAATGGTATAAATTTAACTGGAAGCATTACTATGTTTAATGGTAATCTTTTTACAAATAACATTATTGTTAGTAACAATTCTACATTTACTAATTTAGTTATTAAAGAAAATTTCATTGCCTCTGGTAATTCCACTTTTAACAGTAATCTATATATAGATAAAGAATTACTAGTTAACAATGGTCTTTTTGTTACTAGCAATGTTACCTTCAATAATTCTATCTTAAATATTAGTGGTGATGCCTATCTTAATGATAACCGTTTAGTAACTATTAATCAATTAGAAGATACTAATATTGAAGTTCATCTTTATCAATTAGACAATACTATTACTGATTTACCAACTATTACTGGTAATCATTTATTCCTAATTAATAATACAATTCCTAGTACTATTACTGGTGTAATTGATGGTATCATCGGAACCGCTTACACTATTATTTCAGATACTAGTAATGATTTACTTTATTTAGGAGGTAGTTTTATCAGTGTTGGAGGCATTGACGCAACTGGTATAGCTTTATATGATAGTTATAATAATATTTGGTCTAATATAGGCGATGGTATTGATGGAACCGTTTATAGTATCGTAAAGAATAATGAACTGTTATTTATTGGTGGTACCTTTTTGACAGCTGATACTATAGATGCCACTGGTATTGTATTATATAATATTAATACAGATACATGGAGCGCACTAGGAGACGGTATTGATGGTACTGTAAATAGTTTAGCAATAGATAGTGATAATTTACTATATGTAGGTGGTACATTTGTTAAAGCAGGTGCTATTAGCGCAACTGGTATTGCCATATGGGATAATGATACATCTACATGGACTAATTTAGATGATGGTATTAATGGTATTGTTAACACTATAGCAATTGATAGCAATAATTTAGTTTACGTTGGTGGTTCTTTCACTAAAGCTGGTTCTATTAACGCAACTGGTATTGCCATTTGGGATAATAATACTTTATCATGGACTGCTTTAGGTAGCGGTGTTAATGGTACAGTTAATACTATTAACATTGATAGTAACAATATAGTTTATGTAGGTGGTACCTTTATTAAAGCAGGATCTATAAACAGAGATGGTATAGCTGTTTGGGATAATGAATCAAAACAATGGTCAGGATTACCTGATGAAATCCATGGTACAATTAATACTATAAAATTTGATGCCCTTGAAAATGTTTATATAGCTGGTAGCTTCTTATATGATGAAGATATTTCAACACAAATTAGTGAAAATATTATATATTATGATAAGTCTACTGAAGAATGGACTAGACTTAACTTAGATGGTATTTATGGTGTTAAAGCTAATGTTGTTGATATTGAATTTGATAAATATAATAATTTCTATATGTCATCTGAAGATATCACTCAGGCTGGTGTAATTAGTTCACTTAATTCATTACTAAAGGTAAGTTCAAACAATTATAAGATTCTTAATTTTGCGGGCCCTCTTAGAAATTTAGATGAAAGTGGTAATCTCACTATTACAAAACAAATGATGTTTACTAAGTTAGGTGAAAATCTAAATGTTTATTTTAATGCTGATAGCAATACAGGTTATGTTATAAACAAGTCTATCACTGGTTTCAATACATTATATGTTTCTGGTAATGCCCAGTTTTATAACTCAACAGTTACAATTAGCGGCGGACTAGAAATAAATGGTACTGGTCTCATAGTAACTGGTAATGTTATCATAGATGGTGATTTAACCGTAGAAGGTGAACAAACTATTGGTCAATTACGAGTTTTAGGAAACGCCACATTTGATAATGATGTTTTCATTAATAACAATCTAGTTATTAGCGCGGGTCTCGATGTAACAGGTACTGTAGATATTAGAGATGACTTAACTATTAGTGGTTCACTTTATCTTTCTGGTACTGAAGTTATAATTACTGCTAATACTATACTAGGAGGTGACTTATATGTTAGTGGAACATTAGATATCAATAGTGATGTAACAATTACTGGTGATATCTATCAAGATGGTTTATTTACATTAAGTGGTGGTTTGGAAATTAGTGGTGATGGTATCATAGTAACTGGTGATGCCATATTTGATGAATGTGATTTAACTATTAGTGGTTCACTAACTGTTACTGGTAATGTAGTTTTTGATGAATCAGATATAACAATTAGTGGTTCATTATTGGTAACTGGTGATGCTATATTTGATGATTGTGATCTGTCTATTAGTGGTTCTCTAACAGTCACTGGTGATTCTGTATTTAATGATGGAACAATGTCATTATTAGGAAATGGTTTATTCATGAATAACGCAAATGTTACTTTTAGTAATGTCAATGTTTTCATGCGAGGTTTGTTTAGTCAAACTGGTGGTTTAATTGCTAGTGGTTCTGCTACCTTTAGTGACCATATGAGTATTGCCAATGGTTTGTATGTTACTGGTAACGTTACATTTGTTGGTGATAGTCTATCTATTAGTAATAATGTTTATATAGATGGTGGTCTAAATGTTACTGGTAATACTACATTTAATAATAGTGATGTGTTTGTTTTAGGTAATGTTTATATATCAGGTAATTTTGTTGTTAGTGGTACTGCCTTTATTAATGGAGCAGATTTGAGTAGTTTTGATAATGGTATTAGTGTTTCTGGCGCAGTTACATTTAATAACGCAGAAGTATCAATTAGTGGTGGTTTAGTCTTAACAGGTAACGCAACATTCCTTAATGATTTGTATGTAGATGGCAATGGATACTTTAATAAGAGTAGCACCAGTATAAGAACTTTTACCCAAGAATTCACTGATTCATTATTGACTTTAAATAATAGTACATCTTCTTTAGATACTAGTTATAGAAGATTAAGAATTACTGGTAGTACTGTCACTGGTTGGAATCCAATGTTATTCAATTACACTGGTTCTAGTTATTTATATAATGTCAAAGCTACAACATCTGGCGATTTTGTTTATTATACCGATGATACTAATAGAATTTATAGATATAATACCACCAATGGTGTAATTACACTAATTGGCACAATAACTTCTGGCTTTGTAGGTACAATAACTGTTTGTCGGTTTACCAATAGAGTTTTTATTGGTAGTGTTTGGACTATTATATATAATGGAGTTACATACAGTAACCTAAACGGTGGTGCTTATTGGAATGGCAGTGTTTGGACTGGTTTATTTGGTGGCGGCAGTGGTATATCTGGCGGTAACTTGTTTAGTATTGTACCAATTAGTAATACACAAATCTATTTAGGCGGTGGTTTTACCAGTGTTAACGGCAATAGTAATAGCTATCACTTACTTTTATGGGATTATACAACATTTACCGCAGTTAATCAATTGAATACACGTACTACTTTCCCAGGTCTAGATGGTGGTAATCTTTTTATTCAATACAGAGTATCATGTAGAATAGGAACAGCACCATTTATTTTTACTGTTCCATTTTACATAACTTTAATTTCATTTAACTATGGCGCTAGTGTTGGTTTGAGAACATATAACGATAGTACAGGTGTTTGGTCAAACTATGCTCCATCAGGTCTTGTTTTAATTAATGGTAACTATTCCAGTGGTTCATTTTCTTTAGAAAGTAGTAACGCTATAAATGATGTTGCTCAAACATTATTTACCTATTTGATTACTGGTAATGGTACTAACACAAATAACTTGTATAGAATTAATACCTATAGTTCAACTTTTAGTAATCACACGGCCACTCTTATTGCTACATTTGATGGTACTAGATGTACCTTTAAGGTTTACTTTGATATAATTATCTTTTCTGGTGATTTCACTCAAGTAACCAAAGGTGCTACAGTTATACCCTGTAATAGAGTAGTTAGATATACAATATCCACTGATACATTTAGTACTTTAGATACTGGTTCATTTACAGGAAAAATAGAAAATATTGATATACCAGGTAGCAATCTTTCTAATGGTAATTATTATATTGCCGGTACTTTTGGTATATCAGGAACCAATACAAATGGTGGTGCTTTCTATGGTCTTCCTAATTTCACTAATATATCAATCCCTTCAACCACTATTCTATACAACTCCGTTACCTATAATAGTTCATATAACTTTGGACAATCGGATGTCGGCCAAACCTATTATTTAACAACAGATAAAACTACTACTCCTCAGTTAACTACTATTAGTTTAACGCCTTCAACTATTTATAAAACTAATTTGAGTGTTACAGGTAATTTGAATTTAGATGGTAACCTTAGTGTAACTGGTAATTTATTATTAAATGATAGTTTAGGTATAACCAATATGGGATTATTAAATGTTACAGGTGATTTAGTAATAACCGGTAGAGGTAATATAGGTATAGGAGCAATTCCATCTTATAAATTACATGTTTCTGGTGATACTAGGTCAAATTCATTTATATTAGCCGGAGGTTCAGCTACTTATGTTCCTGGTAGTATCTTTACAGATGCTAATTGGGGTTTCCTATTTAGAAGTGCCAGAAATAATCCTAATATCGCTCATTTCTCTTTTGCCGATTTTAATGATAATAAGTTGTTAACAATTGATTTTACTGGTAATGTAGGTATTGGTACAGCTTATCCATCTAATAAGTTATTTGTAGTTGGTTCAGATATAACAACAAATAATTATGAAAAGAGAGGTGTAATGAATATATTAGAATCAACTCCAACTCAAAGTAGTACTGGAGTATTACAGCCACCTGTAGTTGTAGCATCTCTAGTCAGAAATGGTCGTAGTGCAGTTGTTAACTCAGCAGAAATGGATTTCCGTTTAAGTTGCTATGAAAAATCATCTAGTGCCTCAAGAACTCAATGTGATATCCATTTACATAATGGATTTTATGGCGACCAATCCGTTAATGTTATGACACTAAGAGGTAATGGTAATGTTGGTATAGGTACTAGTTCTCCTCAATACAAACTGGATGTAAATGGTGATTTGAGAGTTAGTGGAAGTATAATAGGCAGTGGTTCAGGTACTACAACAACTAGTAGTACTAGTATTGATAATATTACTGTTCCTGCTTCAATAAATGGTACTGTTCAATGTGTTCAAATTAGAAATACGTTTGGTGCCTATAGTATGGATATCAGTGTTGTTGTATCAGACAGTGGATTTAGTGTTACTAAACGTTATATCGTTCCAATGCAATGGGCCGCAACGCCTCATGGTTCTATCAATACTGGTCAACTATATAGACTCGTTCCAATCTCAGATAGTGGTTCACACAATGGTAATAATTTTGAATTATTAATTGTAAGTGAATATAATTCGAATGGATTTAGCGGGGCTTGGTCTTGGCTAAGAATTCGAAGAACCAGTGGAACTGGTGGAGGTGTTGCCAGTATAACAGTTTCTATTCAAAGTGATAGCAGTGATAAACCTGTAGTTACCGCGGTTAATAGCACTAATACAGATACTGGAAATCATATAATTTATCCATACACTCAAATAAGTCAAGTTGGTATGAGTTCATCTGTTGGTATCGGTACTACAAATCCTACAAAGAAACTTCATATAGAAGGTACTGATAATAATGGTATTTATCTTAACTCAACAAATGGTAATGCCATTATAGAATTAAATACTCCTCAATCCTACGGTAATATATCAATGAAAGGCTTTACTTCTAATCCATGGGATATAGCCATGCAGTTTACTAATTATACATTAGCTGGTCTCACTAGTACTACAAACTTATTTGTTTGGACATGTAATACTAACACATACGCAATGGTTCTCAATAACAGTGGTAACTTAGGTATCGGCACCAGTTCTCCTAGAGGTAGGTTTAGTGTACAAGCTACTGATACAGTTGGTTCTGCTCTACCTGTGATATTTACTAGTGATATGACTGGAAGGACATATGGTACTAACGTAGGTAACACTTTAGGTCGTCACATTCGTTTCGAACAAACTACAACAACCGGAACATCCGGATTTATGGATATGGGTATTAATAATAATCTTAACTGGTTCTTATCCAATCCTTCCTCTGTTCAAGTATTTACTGTTGCTAATAATGGTTGTGTAGGTATTGGTACTACTAGTATGGATTCTAACAGTTTATTAACTATTAGAAATGGTAATGGCAATTTAGGTTTTACGAGCAATCAAATTGTTTTTAATTATAATACTGGTTCTGTTCCCTACGCACACGCAATTAAATCACGTCACAACGCTGGTTCTACTCAAGGTAACGCAATGGATTTCTACGTATGGAACTATGGTGTAGACAGTGGTACTACAGTTGGTACTAGACATTGTATGACTTTAGAAAGTGGCAATTGTGGTATTGGTACTACTGCGCCTGAAGTTAGATTAGATGTAAATGGTAAATTACTTGTTCGCTCATTTACTGCGGGTCAAGAAAACGGTATCTTCTTTAGAGAAGGATGTACTACTACATACATTTATAATATGAGTATTCTAAGTTATGACCATGGTAATGCTGGAACTTCACCCGATGGTTTATCAATTAACGCTTTTGATGGTATTAGTTTCTGTACAGCTTCTAATACTAGAAATGAGGCTATGAGAATTGTTGGTTGGAATAATGACGCTGGAAATAAAGGATATATTGGTATAGGTACAACAAATCCCTCATTTAAACTTTCTGTTCATGATCCTAGTGTACCTATATTTACTAATCATACAGGAATAGCAAACCCCGGTAATTATCCAGCAGCTCTATTTGCCTTTAAACCATTGATGGCTGCTAATGAAACACACGTTTTAACATTTGGACAGTCAGATTCTGCTTTAAATAGAGCTTATGTTGGTTTTAACTATCAAGCCAGTGGTTCTACGTCTAACTATTTGACTTTTGGTTTCTTTAACGCAAATAATCTTTTCAATATCAATGGTAGTGGTAATGTAGGTATTGGTGTAACTAATCCTTCTGAAAAACTTGATATGTATACTGCTGGTAATAACATTGGTCCTGCTCAAATGATTAGAAATGATGGTTCAATCTTAAGATTTATACCTCATCTAGGAAATAACTTTATACAGTCAGGCGTTGCTTATACTAATGATAGTAGAGCGAATTTACACTTTACTTCAATGTTAGCAGCTACTTATCATATGACAATTCTAGGTTCTAATGGTAATGTTGGTATTGGTACCTCTAATCCTATATTCAAACTCGGTGTATTTAATAATATAGATGGTGAAACCGCCATATCAGTTCAAAATGGTAATGCTAATACAAATGCTTATTCCATTTTAAGAATTGCTTCTAATGATAGTAGTTTTGTCATATTTAAGAATAGTACAACTAGAACTGCCGATGGTGGTGTAAATACGGCAACTATTAGAAATGATAATGGTTCACTAAGAATCCAAGCTTTAGCTAATGGAGGTTTATGGGGTCAAAACACTGGTATTTTCCTTAGACCAGCTGGTTCCGGAGTAACCTGTATTGGTATTGGAGCAGGTACTTCTAATACTAATTGTCAATTGAGTATCAGTGATTATGATGGTACACATGATCCTACTAGATATGGTATAGTTCAAATTACTTCTAATCCTACTAATCCAGGTAGTGTTGCTGGTCAAAATCTACCTAGTCTTGCTTTTGTAAGAAATTTGAATTTTTCTGTTGGTATGGGTTACGCAACAAATTCTAATGTATTTGGTATTGGTTATCCCTATCCAGTCGGTACTTTCTCACCTAACTGGTTAGCATTTTCTAATGGTAATATTGGTATTAGAAATACTAATCCATTAACTTATTTACATTTTGAAGATGCTAATTTGGCACCAAGCGGATTTCCTCCTTTTACTACTGTGTCAAGACAACAAAGTAGAATATTATATTATACATATGGTACTGAAAATTGGTGTGGTCAAGGTGTTGATACTAGTGGTAATTTCTGGTTGAGAACTGGTACTAATAACGCAACTTCTTGTATCTATAAGTTTTTGGCAGATGGAAGTGGAGGTTTATCAATTAACTATTCTCCAACTTCAATCGCGGGTTATGCCAGTAAATTAACAACTCAAGCTGACTCATCTGGTTACTGGCTTGCTGCTTTCAATAATACCACTGCTAGTGGTGGTGAATGTATAGCTTTTTGCTCTTTAGGTACAAAGGTTGGTAGTATTACTATAAATAGTAGTAGTACAGGCTATAATACAACTTCAGATTATCGTCTTAAGACTAATGTAGAACCTTTAGAAGATGGATTAGATACAATATTAAAGTTAAAACCTAAACGTTTTAACTGGTTAAGTGATTTGGAGGCTCCTAAGGTTACAGGTTTTATAGCCCATGAAGTAGATGAAGTTATAAGTGAAGTAGTTACTGGAGAAAAGGACGCAGTTAATGACGATGGTACAATTGATGCCCAAGTATTAGACCAAAGTAAGCTTATTCCTAGTATTGTATCCTCTATTCAACAATTGTACAATAGAATTAGTAATTTAGACACTTCCAACACCCAAACAACTAAGTCAATTGATAATACACAAATAGATGAATTATCACAACAATTAGAAAACAATAATAATAGTTTACAACAACAATTAGTAGATAAAGAACAACAAATACAAAATCTAACTAGTAAAGTAGATGATTTAACTAGTAAATTAACAACTAGTGAAGCTAAAGTTGATGAGTTAACTTCTAAATTAGCTAAATTAATTAGTGTATTAGGAGTTGACATATAAGTTAGTACTTAACATAAACATTACTAAAGTTAAAGATTACTAAAGTTAAAGATTACTAAAGTTGAACATTACTAAAGTTAAAAATTACTAAAATATAAATAAACAAATTAATAATAAGTTAAAATTATTAATGTGTTTTAATAAGGATTAAATAACCGCAATTATATAATAGAGATGCGCGAGTTATCTGCTTTAGATATACAAAAAATAAATGATATGAAAAAACCATTATTAGTAGAATCCAGTACTAGAAATCCTGCCCTTTTCCGCTATCTATCCACCAATACTCTATTAAATGACCGTATTATCATTAGTGACCCAATCTCAACAACATTTGTTCAATTGATTAATAACGATGGTTCTTTAGATATTATTTCACAATACCTAACAGCTAAAAATTTAACTGTAGATGGTCTTAGTGTTTTTAATAATCAAACTGTTAACGGTATTTTAAAAAGTAAAAATTTATTAGAAGCAAATCACTTATCTACTAGTGGTAATGTTACTATGAAATCAGCTACAATTAATAATCTATCTGTTAGTGGTTCTTTAGGAGGTTTTAGTGGTATTTTAAACATCAATGAAAAAACAATTAATATTGGCGCCAGTAATACAAGTAAAATTAATATTGGTACAAATAGTAAGGGTATAGTTAATATAGGTTCTATTGGAAGTATTGTTAATATATTTGGAACTATGAATTATATCGGTGTAGAATATACAAATATTCATAATAAAGAACTAATTATTAATTCTATATCCGGTAACAAACAATTATTACCAACAAATGATTTAGGTATTTACCTATCTAATGGTTTAGATGATAAAATAGGGTATCTAAAAACAGATAGTCTTAATGGCGATACATTTGTTCTAAAAACACCTACTTGTCCCTATGTATTAAATACACCAAAATTAAATTCTGATAGCACACTTCTTATAGAAGATAAAAATGGCTTAGTAATGATAAATGATTTAGAAGTTTCAAAAACTAAATCTAATAGAATTTATGTTAAAGATGTATTAGAGGTATTAGAAAATGTAAGAATGGAACGGGATGGCGTGTCCATCCAATCCGATATCTCTAGTAGCGGTTCACTTTTTCTAAATCAAAATCTTCTCGTTTTAGGAAATGTGTCACTTGGTAAACACATAATTGATAATAATATATACTTTGATGGTGATTTAGTTGTTACTGGAAACTCCTCCTTTAATTCTAATGTTCAAATTCAAGGAAATCTAAGTATTTCTCAAAACATACATGTTTCTAATGATATTAAAATTGGAAATAATTTAGATATTGATGGAAATCTATTTCTCAATAATGATTTACATGTGGAAAATAATGCCTTTTTCAATCATTCTAAGGTCGTAATTACTGGGGCATTAAAAGTTAATGATTCATTTATTGTAAAAAAAAATACTGTTTTAGCCAATACATTTTCTTGTAATTCTATTGATGTTTCTAATAATGCCTATATTAAACATTTAGATGTTCATTCTATAAATGTCAATGATTCATGTGATTTAGATAATATACATGTTTTAAATAAGGCACAAATAGATAAATCTTTAGATGTCAGTGGCAATTGTAGTATTCACGGGGAAACTAAAGTTAATAATATAAATATTAGTGGAAACGCATTTTTCAATGGTTCTAATGTTATAATAGATGGAGGATTAAAAGTTAGTAAACGAGGTATCATTGTTAATGGTATGAGTTTATTTAACAATAAAGTCAATATTCTCAAAGGATTAAATATCAAATCAGAAGGTATTGTAGTTGTTGGCAATAGTACCTTTTGTAATTCTAATGTATCCATTGATGGTAATTTGAAAATAAATGGAGATATCACCGAATCAAATAGTATTTCAACTAACAAACTATATGTAGATGATACTATGAATGTTAATGGTAAACTAAATATACAAGGTGATATATCTAGTAATAATATGAATCTTTTAGGTGCTCTAAAGACTACAAGGGTAGATACTAAAGAATTAATAACTAATAAAATAGATGTTCATGGTGGAATGAATGTGGATTCGGATATTCGAACAAATACTTTAGAGGTTTTGGATAAGTCAACATTGAATTCAGTTTTAATTAATGAAAGTTTACAAGTTAATAAAAATGTAAATATTTATGGTGACATTTACTGTCATAATAGTACATTTAGTATCAGTGGTGATATGGATTGTAAAGGTAAAATAGATCTAGATGGAGAAATGAAGGTATTGGGTGATATTATAGGTAAAAATCTTATTATCAATAATGATATAGATGTAGGGAGAAATTTAAATTTAGGAAATGATATAAATGTAGATGGTTATTTAAATGTTCTAAAAGACGCCAATTTTAATAATGTTTCTATTCGTGGAGATGAAATTATAGTAGGCGATGTAGAAATTGGAGGCTGTATTTCTATATCCTCTAATACAAAAATTCAAGGAAATTTAGAAGTTGCTAATAAGTTACTTATTAATGAAAAGAGTTATAGTCATTTAGAAAATGTACTGTATGATGGTTTAAGTGTTCATAAGTCTAGTACATTTAGGTCTGATTTAACTGTATATGGCAATTTGAAGGTTTCTAAAAATTTAGTACTGGGTAACAATGCTTTACTTAATAAAAATTTGAATATATTAAATGATTTAGAGGTCTCTAATAATGCTAAAATAGGTAATAATCTATTTGTAAGTGGTAATGTAAAAATAGGTAAAAAGGTGAATGTTGAAAGTTTAGATGTAGAAAATGGTATACTGATAGGAGATACGATTAAGATAGGTAAGTCTGAAATAACTATTAATAATATCCCACTAGCTACTCATGATTATATTAAAACAATTAGTACAACCTATTGTAATTTAACTTTAGATAATACAATTGATAAGGTAGGAAATATAGATGAAGGTGTTTATACCTATTTAGTAACAAAAGATAAAATAGATAAATTTGAGCAATTAGGAGATGGTGTTAATGGACAAATCAATTGTATGGTTGAAGATTTAGATAATAATATATATGTTGGTGGCTCATTCAAAACAATAGGAAAATCAAATATAGAATCCCCTTATTTCGCAAAATGGATAAGAAGAACTGGTCAATGGCAGGCAATATCAAATGATTGTTTAGGCGTTGTACAAAATCTACTAGTAAATAGTAAAAATGAAGTTTATGTGGCAGGACCTTTTAACAACTCTTATAATTCTAATTTAATGAAATACGACCCAGTTACTAATTCATTTAGTCCAATAGAAGGATTTAATGGCTTTATTAAATGTTTGGCATTAGATAGTGATGATAATATTTATGTAGGAGGTCTTTTTGAAAGAATTAATGGCATGAGAGTTAATCATTTTGTTAAAATTATTCCTGATGTTAATCAAATTATTGGTTTAGGAAAGGGGTTACCTGGTATTGTAACCGGATTGGTTATAGATAGAATGGATAATATTTATATTGTAAGTGGTCTAAAAAATATCTATAAATATGATTCGGAAGATAAAAAGATAAAACCTACTAATATTACATTTAATGATTCCATATTTAGTATATGTCTAGATAGTAAGGATAATTTATATGTAGGAGGTAGATTCAGTAAAGTTCAGATTAATGAAGAAATTTTAGAGTGTAAATCGGTTATTAGATATAGGTCATATATAGATAGATGGGAAACATTGGGAGAAGGACTAAATCCGGATGTTAAATCATTGGCGATTGATTTGAATGATGATGTTTACGCAAGTACAACTACAATTGAACCCTTATTTAAATGGAATCATATAGAAAATAGATGGGAATATATGAATTTAGGTGTAAATGGTCAAATATTCTATATGTTATTTGATAGTTATAATCATTTATATTTAGGAGGAATTTTAAGTTCTCATAAAGGTAATATATGTAGATTTTACTCAAATAATAGAAAAGTTATACAATTTTATAATACTATAAAATTAATAGATAATGAAAAGGCATTAAATTGTAGAAAAATAATTATGAATAGTTTATCAGACACAATATCAATTAAATTTACAAATAGTATAGGTTATATTATCTACAAAGCTGGAAATATTAAATTAATTAGATGATTTGTTAAATTTTATTTATTGGAAGAGGGCCGTGTTGGGTTAGCAGAAAGGCTACTAGAACTACTAGGAGATGTGTTGAAATTATATTTTTATATTACTGATTAAAAAAATAAAAATATAAATGAAATGGGTTGATGTTAAAAAAATCTAATAGTTCTAGTACATATATGGTAAAATTTTTCATTTTACTAATAGATTTATTTTTTGGTAAATATGAATAAAATTTCACCGCGAAGTTTATCATTATTCTTTAGAGGACTAGTTCTGTTTTTAAGGAAATATTGATCTTCTAAAACAATATTTTTCATTGTTTTCATAAAATCCGAAAAATCTCCTATTAAGTCGTAAAACTCTCCATTAAGTTTTTTATGATAATTTCCTATCATTATTCCCATTTTACCTCCTGGTTTTAATACTAATACGCATAATTTTAATGTAGCAAATAAATAATTCTGTAACCAACTATCATAATCAGGATGTAAATCAATCGATTGATTTCCACTAGAATCCTGATATATTTCCATATCAAAATAAGGAGGACAATAGAATATTGTATCAACGGTTCTAGTATACTCATTCAAGAATCCAGTATGTTTTAATAAACTTTCCGACGGTACTCCAAATAACTTAACGGTTTTTTTTGTAGTAGGATTACGTTTTTTAAATAAATGAAACATTGACATACTCTTATCTAAAACATTTTTCATTACATCAACACCTATATATTCGCTCCACTCTTCGCCACTAGATAAAAAGGTTAATAAATAACTACTCCAACTCATTTCTGGAGTAAACAACTTTTTATTCTTTATCTTTTCACTAGTATTTAGTTTTGTATGTAGTAATGTATATAAAACAGCTGGATTTAGAATACTGGCTTTAGATTGATATTGTTGTAATAAATAAATAGGTGTTTGTGTAGTTTGGTCACGTAAATATAATGCGATACTACTAGGTGCGAATAGTCGGTCATCAATGCGACCCTGGAAAAAGTCTTGTAATGATTTCCAAAAGTTAGGTTTACCTTTAATACTATTTGTTATAGTTGTATCATTTAATATTTCTTTTGCGTATAAATTTCTTAATATCCTCTTTGTTTTATCTTTCCTTTGAATAAAAATAGTTTTCTCTTTTTCATCTAATAAACTTTCTTTTAATTCATCCAAAGATTCTTCAAATAAATCTTCTATAAATAAATTTTCTATTTCTGGAGTATATAAATAACTATTGTAAAATCTAGATAAGACTTCTATTCTTTTTTCAACTAATACGGTATAGAAAAAGTCTATCCATTCACGCATATTATTTACCCTTTTATCATTTCCATCAATAGTATTTATAAAATCATAAACTGTAACTGGATTTCTATAAAGAATTAATAAATGTTTACTAAAATCTAATAAAACCTGTGAAAAATTAGCTCTTGGATTCCTCTTTGGAAAATTATGATTAAACGCACCTATTTCTTCTAAAAATTTTTCTTCTGTTAAAAACATCCTACTATTATTCCATATTTTATTAATCTAATTTATAATCTTTATTCATTTTAAATTATTATTTTATATTTTTAACTAAATATAAAGTAATATTTCATTTTTAAATAGTGAATTCCATTTCATCTAAACTAGTATCAAAGCCATTAATTACAACTTCGATTTCCTTAACTTCTTGAACATTTTCTTCACTATCGTGAATAGCTATACCAATACGTTTAACGAAAACTTCATTCATTCTATCAATAGGTTCAAAATTATACTTAACCTTCATTCTATATTCACCACCATTTGCCTCTTTTCTTTCCTTTTTAGCCATTTCAGCCTTTAACTTTGTTTCATGTTCTTTTTGAATATGTTCAATTAAGTTCTTAGTACTATGACCAATAATTCTTAATAATCTATAGTAATCCATCTTATAACCATCTTCTAATTGAATCATGTATTTATAAGTATCAGTAAAACTTCCAATATCAGGACGGAGTTGAATATAGATGATAAATATTTTATCATTTTCGACATTTTTATCTACTATTTGATTAACATCCCTAATAACAATCTCCTTTAAAACATTGGAGTTTGTTCCAGATAAATTATCAGTTTTTTTAATAGTTACGTTATTTAATGTATTATCAATATTACCAACTAAATCCATAATTTTAGGTCTTCCATCAAAGAAAATATCATAATCAGTGATTAAAAAAGCATCTGATTTATATTTCTTTTGTTGTAAACAGAAATTTTGAGGATTCTCTGAACAATACTCCTTTCTAACTTTCTTTGAACCTTTTCTTCCCTTGGGCATCTTTATATTATTATCTTACATTTTATATTTGAATTAATTATCTCCATCCAAATAATCCCCAAAATCTACTTGTATAACCCGCTTGTGTAGTGCTTATATTTTCACTCTGGTTATTATTATGTTTTTCCATAATTTCTTTAGCTAAATTATAACCACTTCTGTTTTCCTGTCTTTCTTCAACAGGTTCTTGTTCTTCTTCAACACGGTCCTGTTCTTCTTCAACACGGTCCTGTTCTTCTTCAACACGTTCCTGTTCTTCTTCAACACGTTCCTGTTCTTCTTCAACACGGTCCTGTTCTTCTTCAACAGGTTTCTGTTCTTCTCTAACAGGTTCTTGTTGAGGATTAGAAATTGTAATAGATTTATTTCTAAGATATATTTTAACATCATCACTATTATCAGATTGAGTAGATTCATCATCACTAAAATGTTTTATAGTTTCATCAGGATTAAATGTTATTGTAATTTTATTTTTAGTAATACGAGACATATCAAATCGATTTATATTATAAATGGGAACCATTGTCATTTCGTCCTCACTAAGAGGATAGAAATTAGTATTATTAATAAGTTCATTCTTGTATTGGGTATAATCAAAAGGAACATTGTTGTAACTGATTGGTGTAGAGGTAATAGTATAAAAGGATGATATAGGTTTGTTAAATACTCTGGAATAATTGTTGATAAACCATCTTTCCATACCAATACAGGGGACATCGATTTCATTTGTATCAAAATCAATATAAACTACTAATCCTTGATTATTTTTTAGTTTCGTTTTGAGTTTTTGAGATATTTTACATTTTTTGAATTCACCAAAACCCTTAAATTTCCTAAAAAATGCGTAATAGTCATTATAACTAGAAATATTTCCTAAACAATCAAAAAGATTTGCTAATATTTTTCTTGATTTTTCATTTAATATATAAAAGTCAGTAAAGTGGTGACTTAGAACATTTGTATTAAAATGCTCAGAAGGAATATTATTTAGTACCAAAGGCATATTTTTACTAATAGTAGATATATATTTTTAAGTTAAATTTATAATTATTCATTTATTTATACTTTTGATTACACTTTTTTTAAAAGTGTTAGATATATATTTTTAAGTTAAATTTATAATTATTCATTTATTTATACTTTTGATTACACTTTTTTTAAAAGTGTTAGATATATATTTTTAAGTTAAATTTATAATTATTCATTTATTTATACTTTTGATTACACTTTTTTTAAAAGTGTTAGATATATATTTTTAAGTTAAGTCTATAAAAATATATATTTTGTTTTCAATAATATTTTAGTTTTCATTAGTTCTTCTTGGAATAAACAACTAAAAATTCTTGAAGAACTTTAGTTAATTTAAGAAGACATTTAGAGTTTTGGTCAATAGAAGTTTGGATATTAGATAAAATAGTGGCAACATTTTCGCCATTTTCATTTAGGAAGAAATCGCACATTAAATCATGGAGTGTTTCTTCTCCAATATCAGAATCTTCTTCATGTTCAGAACTTTCTAAACTTTCAAGCTTAGTCTTTTCGTCATCTAATTCATTTTCTTCAGGAAAAACATCATCTTCACGTTTATCTTCAGCAGACATTTACTATTACTAAGTAAATTATAAATTCATTATAAACGCATTAGTACTAAACAAAGTAAGTTATTTATTTTTACTGTTTATTACTAACTATTCAGCTTATAAATTTTTAACAACGCGACCCTGATCAATTAGCTTCTTCATTTTACCATCATAGGCTCCACCCCATACTCCCATGACCTGTTTGTCTACATGAACACGACAAAAATTAACCCCAAGAATACGTTTAAAAGTACATCTGTCGCCATATGGATTTGCGGGGTCGTCGCGCATCACCTTTAGAGCACCATGTTCTAAGCATTCATCATCACATGTACGAGCACAACAGCGAAGTGAATCTTCAGGAATTTTTCTGGGCTTATAATTAGCCTTTTGTTTATCCTGAGAATCCTCGGAGGGTGACGAGGGTCTAGAAGAAACAGCGTTATTATTTAAAAAAATATTCGTCGAGATAGATGGCACCGGCGTCGGCTCCTCTTCGACAACCTCCTCAAAAACGGGGGCAGATTTGTCTACCGAAATACTTTCAATGATATATTTTGTTGATCCAATAATTCCTTTTTCAGTAAATATATCACAATATCTACCAAACATAATATTAATGATTTCCTCACTAGTTAAAAATCCACAACCTACTAGTTCATTAACTTCCTTCTTGATTGCTAGAATGATATACTCCATTTTTAAGTAAACTAACTCAGTAGAGGCTTGTAAAGTCAATTTCAAACTATATAGTTCTCTACTAGCTTTGAATAATTCAAAGTAATTTATTTTTACTTTTAATTATTTTTATTTTAGATTTTTCTATAAAATGATTAATCAACTTTTTCACAATCACACTCTTGGCACTTCTCGCCTTCACATGGTTCTTGTGTATTCATATTAGAACCAGGTTGTTGAAGAGTAGGGTCAATGATATTCATCGTATTAAGATATTTAAGACCATTGAGAATAAAGTGAAGCTTTTTAGGATGATAATTATGAATCACCTCACTAACAATTGCTAGATTCATTTTAGCCTTGATTTCGGTATTAGCAGCACGAAGCTCATTATACTTCATATGGAGGTCATGAAGAATAGGACGATAGAAATAGTTAACAAACATTTCAGGTTGACGTTTGATATACTTCTCTACATAAAGATTATAAGCAGTTGTACAGATATTGTATAGAGATTTTTCTACCCATGTAGAATAGTAACGGGCACCTGGAACATTCATTAGTAGTTCAGTACCACGACCCTCGTGTTTACATTCTAGATATCTTAGATACATGTTAGGTGTGTTACCAATAAGCTCTTTGATGTAAGAAAAGCTCTCTCTTAGATACTTGAACCTAGGAGTTTGAGTATCCTTGTTAGAATATAGAATATATCCTAAAACTTCCCTATTCTTACTAATATGTGCCTCTAGTTCATCTTTAGTATTAAAGGTATGAACAATAGGTTTATGAATAGTTTTAGTAATATTAGTATCTACATACACTTGATTATTAATATCATAAGAACCTACGTGATAAATATAGGATTTAATATCTTGTTGGAGATGAACAGATGGGTCGCTAAGAAGGAACTGGTAACAGTAATCTTTGTTAAGAAGTTCAACTAGTGGAGAACGACTGAAAACGGTAGTTTCTTTATAAATACGACTTAGACAAGCATCAAATAGTTCACCGAATGATTTAGAACTAATCCAGTAACTTTCGTAGGCATTCATACTACCATTTGTAGTAAGACGCCATAGTTCGCCATCCCAGTAAGCGCGTAGAAGTGTACCTACAATGTATTCACTAGCAATAAACTGCCCTTCCATTGGAAAATCATTTTTACTAATATCAATGGTTTTAGGGAAACCAAAACATAGCATATTATTAGTGTCCTTAGCAAAAATAGTACCAACTGCTTGACGTAGGAAAGGTTTCTCATCAATAGATAGCTCATTAGGAATAGAAATCATGTAACGATTTCCATCTTCTAGAATTTTACATCCCATTTCAGTAAAATGGGTCTTAATAAATTGGAATGATTGTTCAGGTAGAGAACGAATATAATCAATAATTTGTGACATTTCGACTAGCTATCTTATTAATAATTATAAACTTTAAGTCACTTCAATTTGTAAACCAATTATAGTTTTTATAAATTTAATGTGTGTAGATACAAATATTAGTTTTTTGTTAGTGAAAAAAAATGAGATATATTTATAGAGATATTATGAAATCGCTGGAAAATCAAAATGATAAAAAACTAGCTAGTATTGATTTGAAATTGAAAATAACCGATATTTTTAGTAAGCTCCGACCTGAAAACCAACGTGGTTTTATTGAAAAAATGAACAAATTTGATGAGATATCTAGAATATCTATATCCTCTCTTATAGGTGGTGGAGGTGAAGGCTCTAACGTCTCCCCTCCCCAATCACCTAAATCCATTGCCAGTAATGACTCTAATAGCGTCTTTAGTTTTTTAGATGAGGATGCTGACCGTCTTAAAGAACTTGAAGAAGCCGCTGACGAGTTTATTCAACAACAATATGAAAAGGCCGCAGAAGGTGAAGTTATAGAAAATGTAGCACTACCTGAAAGTAAAACCATTTATCGTGACGATGAAATCGTTGCCGAACTTATGGATTATTTTAGAGATAGTGACAAGAGTGCCATTTTTTCAAATTCTGATAAACTAAAACTATGGGTAGATGACCTTATGGGATTAGTTAAATCTACCAGTGTACTTGAAGATGAAAAAATCATTTCAGCTAAAGAAGTTGATGAACACTATAAACCCATTGTTCAGAATATTAATAATGGAGAAGGTAGTGGTGTTAACTGGCTCGGTACAATTTCCGAAGAAACCAAGAAAATGTATATTACTGCTGAGGCCGAACAACAAATTTTTGTTAAGGAAAGAAAAATCATCGAAGCCGATCCCTCTAATCAAGATCCTGAAACCAAGTTTAATGGTTATGACCAACAACAAGAACGTCTTTACCAACTTTCTAAAGCCTATGAATTAGCACCATCCTGCGAAACTGGATTCACCAAATCTAAGTTATCCAGAGATGACCAAGTTTACACTATTTCTTCTATTGGAGATGATAAAGTTTTATTAGATAAAAGAGTTTTAGATGATGGTGTATATCGTCTAGAAAACATTTTTGAGTCTAAGAAGAAGCAAACAAAAGCCAAAAAACCTGATGATAAAAAACCTATCGCTTACGGACGCAAGGGTATTACTGGAGTAGATGAAGTTGAAATTGTCGAAAGAGAATCTATTTGTCCTAAAGGTTTTGTACTCAAAACTCCCTGCTCTAAAAAAGAATACCGTGAAGGTATGCTTTATCCTAAAAAGAGAATCATTTTAACTCCCGAAGTTAAGGCCAATAATATTAGACTATCTCAAATTGTTCCCTTTAGACAAACTGGTGAACAATATGTAGTTATTGAACAATTCATCAAACCTAAAGACCCCTTAGCCCTCGATAGAAGAATCAATCATTCTACAGTTGACCCTCATAGTATTCCTGTTTCTAATGTTCAAATTAGTGATAAAGTTATTATTCGTTTTGTCTATCCCGAAGTAAATGATTTAGGTACAGTAGGATCTGAATCTATCTTACCTGTTCAACCTAAATTTGATTTATCAAGAAAAGATGTTACTCGCTTTACTCTTCCCAGCTATGTAGATATTTTAGTTCAAGTCATCGATAAAGATATTGGGCAATATAATATTCAAGACAATCTTTATCACTATAAAGATGGTTCTACAAGTGCTACTCCTAATTGTAAAATCAACGTTATCCCAATGATTTCACATAAAAATATAATAACTCCTGCCTGGGAAAATGAATTCATTACTATTAATAATCCCAGAATTATTCATAAATTTAAATGCGATTGCGATACTCTTAAAGTTGGCGATAAACCTATTGTATCCCTAACTAGACTCCAAGTTGATAAATATCTTAATAAAATGCCTATTGTCCCTATTCCCGATAAAAGTAGAAACTTTATTGGAAAGGGCATTAATCATTTAGGATTATCAGAATCTGAAAGTGTTCTACAGGTTGAAATTATGAACAAAACAGATGACCTAATCACCTTTAAAGTCATTCTCAACTGTTCTGGACCTGAATTAAAGAGATCACAAAGCGATTGTACAATGTCTAGAGAAGAATTTAGACATATCTATATATCTAAACACGAATCTGTTTGTGATATAATCGACACCTGCTTAGAATCTATTAAACTTAATCCAAAAGAAAGAGATGTAACCTATATTGGTAATTTCTATGATTCTCATAGAGACATTAAAGTTAGACCTAAGATTGAACAAAAAACTCAAGTTTGGTGTAAGGTTTTAGCATCTTTTAGAGATGTTAATAATAGAGATTTACTTAATAGACATGAAGATGTTTATCTAGTACAAATATTACAATCTAGTTTAATAGCAGATTTAGGAGAATTCTTATTAGTACCAAGTGAAATGATTAAGTACAAATTAGATAAGTATATTTTCGAGAGGGAACTATTAGGTACTGGTGATATGATTAAATGGATGAATGGTGTTTTATTAGAAAATACAATTGAAGATGTTGTTCCTACAGTACAAGAATTTATGAATCGTATTAGTAAAAATATTTCTAGAAGAGATAATATCAATAATAGTTTTATCAATGACTTATTAGCTATGGCTCTTAACTATGATGTACACCAAATACCTTCTAATGTCAGAGAACGATTAAACTTCTGGATTGAGTGGAGTTTAGCCAATAACATAGAAAAATCCTCTAGAGAAATTGTTAAAATGAGAGAAAGCTACCAAAATCTTCTCGATACATTCAACAGTACCAACATATTAAGTACTGAACGATTCCGACTCATTCATTTAATTAATGAAGAAGCACTAATTAATTATAGTAAATGGAAAATCGCAGGTTCTTTACCTAACTATGCTAAATATAGAAATAAAGACCTTGTTTCTACTTTAACCAAATCATTTGATGAAAATACTAAATCATGGAATGGAACAAATAAGGAAAAATTGGCATCCTACCAATTTGATAGAATCAGAGAACAAAAAGTTCCTGTTGTTAAAAAATGGGATAAAATTCAAGTTCCTAGAAGTGAAGAACGCATTAAAGAATTAAAAGTTTTAGAGGCTATTTATACCATAAACGACCCAGTTGTAAGAAACAATCTATTATTAAGATTTATTCAAAATAATTGCTATTTAAGTCTTGATATATCTACTGGAAAAGAATGGTACTATTCTAAAATCGATTCTACTAGAACTAAACTCATTTGTCCCCATGTTTATGCCGAAATTACAGGCAAGTCACTTGATAGATTTAGTTTAGAAGTGGATAAGGGAGCCGTTGTTTGTAATAATTGTGGTCAAATGCTTAATACATTAGTCTTTAGCTATTTCCAGGGTTATGGTGATGAAGCAGTTAGTCGTGAAAAGGTAACTATTGTTAATGGTAAGGAATTAGTTGGAACTATGAGAGAAACCGAAATCACTATTCTTAATGAACATGTATTTGATGAACTAAAAGATAAACTCCTATTTGATTTAGAAACTAAGTTTAATGATTTAATTAAAGTTTTAAATCCCGAATTATTTACATTCTTCGAAACTGATGAAGGAAAAGATGTTAAAATGGAGGCAATTAATCTAATAAGAAATTACCTGTTAGACATTAATATCACTGAACATTATTTTGATATTTGGTATGAAGGAAATAGGATGTTTAAGGAAAGAAAAATTACTAAACAAGCTGCTCTACCTCACTATCAAAGATATATGGAATCTAGAACTCATCACGCTATGGTTGCCAGAATAATCATTTTATTTGAAAAACAAGTTCCTCAAAATCTTAAGATAGACAGTGCTAAGGTTCTTGACAAACTAGCAATTTATCTCTCTACTGCCCCCAAGACTATTTTTAGTGCTAACAAATTAGAAGATGAAAAAACTAAAGTAATGGGTGATTATGATAAACTAAAGAAGTACTTAGTGATTTCTAATTTATATCAATATGAACCTACTATTTATGTTCCTGAATCAGAAAAATTGGCCTATGAAAATAAGTTTGAATCCTATACACTTTCTGATATTAACTCTAGTTTAACTCTCTATGACGCAATTATGTGGTTAAGATTTTATATTCGTAACTCACATAAAAATGAATTTGTCATTCCTGAAACCGAAGAGATTAATTGTGGTAAAGACGGTAAACAATCCTATACAAATGAATCTCAATTAGAATTAGTACAGGCATTAGAGGCATTTATTGAAAGTAAGATGCCTAGTGATGAAAATAGAACTGGAGTTAAGTCTAGAGTTCACGTAGCTGCCGAGAAGACTTATATCTTCCCTGAAATTGTTGGTAATGAAAAATTAGCAATTGAAGCTAAATATATTTCCAAGAACCTATTCGGAAATGATAAACCAGAAAATATTGCTAATATTACCGCCAATATGGATAAATACAGATATGTAGACTATCTAGTCGCTTATATTGTTGATGAAAATACTGATAAGGTTGTTCCAAGAATATTTGAAAATGGTATTGATGAAATCACAAAATTAGATAGAAATGAATTAATTGAATCTATGATTGTTAAAGCTGAATCTATCTTAAAGAAAGAATATGATGAACTTAAATCTAAAGAAGTTCAAGTAGAAGCTACTAGAGCTTTAGAAGATGATTGCGAAACTGTTACATTTGATTCTTCTTCTTATGAGATTCTAATGAATCTTATTTCTCAATATCTAAGAAATTTGATTAGTCGTTTAGATGAGGAGGAACGTAATATAATCAATGTTCCTAAATTTATAGATACTTTAAGAAATTTAGAGAAGGAGTATACAATCGATGGTAGCGGTCAAAAACTATACGCAATTCTTAATATTAAAGAAACTGAACCCAAGAAAATTCTTCAAGCTAAAAATACAATTGCCATTAAAGAATACGAAAAATTAACCAAACTATTCAACTATTTCAAACGTGATTATAATTACCTTTCAAACAAAACGAATTTAATTGAAAGAAAATCCAAATTAGCCAATAAGTTAGAGCTCGAAATTAAAGAAGGAGATGATATTATTACCAGCTTCCAAACTGATTACGACTATTTAATTGATTATATGTTTAACAAATTAAGCGAAGAAGAATTATCTTCTTTAAGCGAATCATTAGTCAAACTAAAATCAGATGATTTTAAGATTATCGAAAGTATTGAATGTGAAAAATCTAGTGACGAATATAAAGTACTTCTTGAGAGAAATATTACCAATAAATATGTATTAGCCTTTACTGTACTTAGAATCTTATTACAATATCAATATGACCAGGATGTTCTAAATGTATTAGATAAGGATATCATTAGAAGTATTGATGTATCTATTGAAGAAGAAGCAGATATCGAGAAGATGAAACAATTAGCAGTTTTTATTGTCGAATTTGTTATGAATATGAATAAAATATTTGGCAGAGAATCTGAGGTATTACATAATATTTTTGCCTATAAACAGGAAACATACGAATTAGTCAGTTTAATGGAAAGAACTAGAAGAATGAAGTATGCTGATAATATTGGTTTAGATTTAATGAGAGAATTTAATAAGGTTATGAAGGGTAAACGTAAATTAGAAGTTAAGGAATTAGCCTCTGATAATGCCTTAGAAAGCGCAAAGAAGGAGAATTTGAGTACATTTAATTTTAATGTAGAAAGTGAATATGAAGAGTTTAATACTAATAATTATAATGGTGATGATGAAGGTGATAGAAATGTAACTAATGAGGCTGAGTATGCTGATGAATAAAAAAGAATAAAATAAATTTTATAATGATGAATTATAAAATGTATTAGATTAACTAAAGATATTAAAATCTATAACAATAATAATGCCTACTACTTTGTTTAAAAGAATTAGGGAAAAGATAAGGGATGATAAGGATAGAACATGTAGAATATGTAGTGATTCTTTGTGTGAAATGGGAGATAGATGGATAAAACCTTGTGGTTGTAAGGGTAGTATTTTGTGGGTTCATCATAATTGTCTTAAAAAATGGATGGAATATAGTAGTGGAACGAGATGTACTACATGTGGACAAAGTTATAAAATAAATAAGATAAAAGAAAAAGATTCAACACTGTCTAAAGTTTTATTTAGTAAACAAACTATTTATATCTTGTCTATTTATTTATTAGGTGTAATTTATTATATATTTTGTAGATTATCTGAATTTTGGCATGATAAGTATTCTGGACACTATTTTAATTGGTTTTATATCATTCGTGGAATAGGCATTCTATCTATTCTATTTTATATCACTCTTTATTCTATTTCTAAAAAAATTAATAAAAAGATAGTACAACACGCTGACGCGCCTGCTTATATTTTAGACTATGATAATCTTTTAGTGTCTACTTTTATTCATGTTCCAATGAACATTATAATAATATTTAGTGAAATATTTAGTAAAGAAGATGTTTTATCGGATATAGAAATATTAGATTATAATTAGTAAGTTACTATTAATAAATAGATTAGATTAAAATCCACGACGTTTTTTAGAAAGTTCTAATAGTTTTAAATAAAGGAAAATATGAATTATAATAAATATAACTAAAATACTAAAGCCTGTTATTAAACATGGAACAAAACAACTCATTTAATATAATTTTAGATATTAAAAAAATTATATTAATATTTGTTGAAACAATAACCAAATTACCTATTAAAGAGTTAAATTTTAGATTTGAATTAATTTAGTACCGGCTACTTTTACTAATTGATTTTCTAAACGTTTAATTGATTCATCTTTATAATCCTTCATTTTTTCACAAGAATGACTTTCTGGATAACGATGTTCAGTACAATAATATTTATCGCATTTACAACTAAATCTATTAGTAATATTGATTTTTTTATTACATGTAGGACATCTTTTATTGGGTTCATCTGGCTTGTCAGTTGCCGATGCTAAAACTGTAGTATTTTTATTGGCAGTACTCATTTTTATTAAAATAACTTTTAAAAAATATCAATTTGAAAAAGTTTTTTTTCTAGTTCACTAATAACTTTTTTCTAATTCTAATAGAAAAAAAATTATAAATAGAAATATGTTAATTTAAATTAGAATGGATAAGGAGATTTGTTATCATTGTAAAAAAACAATTAACTGTATATCAGATATATATAATCACGCGTCACTTTATAAAGAAGGAAAAACAATTTTAACTTATTTTTGTAGTTTTAGATGTTGGACTGATTTTAATAATAGTATAAACTCTAATTTAAACCATAAATAAACTAGACATGTAAGAAACGATTGTATATAATATGAAGCCCCAGACAACATCTAATAAAACCACTTTCATATTCCACTTACTAATAATTGCGTAGTTAGTAAAACTGAACATACCATACATAAGCATACCTAAAAGGCCACCATAGAGTAGAGAATCTTTTAGTCTGGTTTCTCTAGAAATTTTAGGAAGGGAGAAAAGTAGAACGGATAAAATAATAACAACATAGGCTAAAAGAGTAGGTAAAATACGAACAATCATAGAATCATTTTGAATATCAGGAATCATTTTATTGTATTGATCTTTCATAACTAATTGAATCCACATAAAATCGATAGTAACTGTTAAAAAGGCAACTATACCCATTAACTTAAAAAAGGTATCTGTATTGTTTATTTTATTTTCAAAGAATTTTTGTATAAATGCTTGCATTATTTAATTCTATAATTATCATAGAATTAATTAATAGTTATTTGTTAATTATCAGAAAAATAAGTAGTAAATATTTGGAAAATTCTAGTTGACCTGCCTTGTGCGCATTTTCCATTATTAATTTCCACTAATTGTTCATAAAATGGAATTTGGTCTTCTATAGGCTGCTTTCTAACAAAGTACCAGGTTCGACATAAAATATCTAAAACATCAATATCATTCAATGGATCATAATTACCTCTTCGATCAGTATAAAATAGTTTTAAAATCTGAATAAGGGTTTCTCTTTTTTTTATTGAAAAATTAGGTAGTTTATCCATATTTTCATATATTTCCTTAATAACAATATTGATATCCCATTTATGTTGGAAAAAATCAGTTGTTGTATTTTGTATTTCTACTAATTTTTTATATCTATCTTTTAAAGATCCATCGTAATAATGTGTATTTAGTTTTTCAGACATTTGGTTTAAATTGATATTATAATTTTTAATTAGTAACTAATTCATTTAATGGACAGATTAGAATCTAAAGTACACATAATTCTAATTACACTTATCTACATAGGTATGATTACCCCATTAGCCTGTTTAGGTTCAGAAAGTTGGATATGTAGTTATAGTATTAATAATTTTTATCTAACAGTTGAACATTTGATGATTGTTTGTGTTGTTGTTTTTCTACGTAGGGCAATTAATTCTTTTAGAAATACAATTTAAAGATTTAGAAATTCAATATAATACTAAAGAATGTGTGGTATATTTTTTTATCTAGGTAATTTTTATACTTTGAACGAGTTAATGGTTGAATTTATGAAGTCTAGTCATAGAGGTCCTGATAGTAGTTTTTTACGAAGTCTATCTACAGATAGAATTAACGCCTTTATGGGTTTTCATAGATTGGCAATTGTAGATATGAGTAGAGAAGGTGACCAGCCTTTTGAGTCCAATTTAAAAAATTTTGCTATGTGTAATGGTGAAATTTATAATCATGAAGTTATTAGAAATAAACTAAAAACTAAAATTCACTCTAAAAGTGATTGCGCAGTAGTTTTACCTCTTTATGAAAAATATGGTATCAATCAAATGATGAAATATTTAGATGGTGATTTTGCCTTTGTTATTGTAGATTCTGAAAAACAACTAGTTCATATCGGAAGAGACCCAATGGGTGTAAAACCTATCTTTTACACAACTACTAACAGAGATGAGTTTATTTGCGCATCCGAAATGAAATCAATTATTGGTCTTTCTGGTGACAACAAAATTCATATGCTTCCTAGTGGAACTACTCTAACCTATAATGTTAAAACGCATGAAATCACTAAAAATCGTTATTGGAGTCCACAATTCCCACTAGATACATCACGCAGTGAGTACGGTAATCCACTAGATACATTACGTAGTGAGTACGGTAATCCACTAGATACATCACGTAGTGAGTACGGTAACCCAATAGAACAAAATGAAGACAAAAGGGGTGAAAATGAAATAAAAGAAGAAATTAATAGAAAACTAACTTTAGCTGTTAAAAAACGTTTGATGGCGGATAGACCTTTAGGTTTATTAATTTCAGGAGGTTTAGACTCTAGTCTAATCGCCGGTATCACTAAAAAACTTCTACCACCCAATACAGTTATTGAATCATTTTCTATTGGTATGAAAGGTTCACCTGATGTAGAAAAGGCACAAATTGTAGCTGATTATTTGGGTACTAAACATCATACTGTTAACTTTACAACAGAAGAGGGTATTAGGGCAATCAGGGATGTTATTAGACAATTAGAAACTTATGATATTACAACTATCCGCGCAAGTACTCCCCAATATCTACTTTCTAAATATATTTATAATAATACCGATGTACGTGTAGTCCTTTCGGGAGAAGGAAGTGATGAATTATTCGGTGGTTATTTATATAGTCATTTAGCTCCTTCAAATAATGAACTACAAAAAGATAGTGAGAGATTAATGAAGGAATTAGAAGTTTATGATGTACTAAGAACAGATAGAACTACTGCTGGTAATGGATTAGAGGTTAGGGTACCATTTTTAGATAGAGGATTTATTAAATATGTAGCGGGTATTCCAGGAAAATGGAAAAATCCTAATGAATCTAGTGGATTCGGAAAGAGGATGGAAAAGAAAATACTTCGCGATGCCTTTTATGATAAAGAAAATCCTATTATTCCAGAGGATATCCTTTATAGAACTAAAAACGCTTTTAGTGATGCCTGTGGTTACGATTGGATTCCTACATTACAAAAACACTGCGCATCACTAGTAACTGATGAGGAATTTTCTAATAGATCCAGTAAATATCCCCACTGTACACCACCTACAAAAGAAGCATACTATTACCGTAGAGTATTTGAAGAATTTTATCCTAATCAAGAACATATTTTAGAACATTATTGGCTGCCTAATTGGATAGAAAATAAGGGAGAACCTAGCGCTAAAATATTAAATCTAGTAGAATAATATATTCAGTAATTAAATAGACTAATTAAAAACTAACTAGAAATTAAAATTGATTCTATAGTATTTTTAGAAATACAATAATTATCGAAAGATACTATAGAAGCAATGTCTAAAAAACCTTTGTCCCAGATGGCCTATCCCCTGCCTCATGATCCCGACTTTTATTCAATCATTAACAAACAATTCTTCACTATTGAAGAGGCCGGTGTGGCTTCTAGTTCTCGCCGAGAACTTTTCCCCTTCCAGGAATTTATTAGCAAATACATGAATCCCTCTAGCCCCTACCGCGGCATTCTACTCTATTATGGCCTTGGTGCCGGTAAAACTAGAACAGCCATTTCTGCTTGTGATAGTTTTATCCGTGAAGGTAGAAAGGTTGTAGTGTTACTTCCTGCTAGTCTTCGTGGTAATTTTGAAACTGAATTTAGTTCCTACGCACCTCCTAGTATCCGCGGTAATCCTAACGGTTTACGCGACTATTTCTCTTTCCACCACTATAACGCAGGTCCTAGTTTCGCCAAGTCTAAAAAGACTGACCCTGATGGCTCTTTTGATAAAGAGGATCTAGAAGGAAAAGTTTTAATTATTGATGAAATGCATAATTTTGTTTCTCTTATGTGTAACGCTATTCGTTCTAAACGTTATCGTGGTGAGGCTATTTATAGAAAAATCATGAATACTAAAAATCTTCGTATTATCGCACTTAGTGGTACTCCTATTATTAACATTCCTTTCGAAGTTGCCATTCTTATGAATATTTTAGCTGGTTATAAAATGGGTGACCATTCACAATGGGATGGTACTAGAGACCCTATTCCCCTTTTCCCTGAATCTGAAGAAAGATTTAACGAACTCTATCTTGATACTACCAATAGTAAGGAACTCAAAATTAGACCTGAGTCTCAAAATGATTTTTGTCGCCGTTTAATTGGCCATATTTCCTATTATGGTGGTCTTACAGGTAAAGATGTCTATCCTAGTCTTTCTCAAGATACCATCAAAGTTCCTATGAGCAATCATCAGTTCAATGTTTATATTCAACAAAGAGAAACTGAGATTAATGAATCTTCTAGTGCCCTAAAAATGGAGAACTACGTTGAAAAACCTGGTTTAGATAGAGAACTTATGGAGAAAAATAGTAGTTTTAGAGCTTCTACTAGAGAAATCTGTAACTTCGTTTTCCCTGATAGTATTACTAGACCTTGGCGGAGAGATCTCGCAAGAACAGTTAGAAGTAGTATCAAAGATAAAGTTGGTAAGAAGGTTACTATCAATAAAATGGATATGGAATTAGCTGGTGAACAAATCGGTATTGAAACTGAAGACTATTATAATGCTAAAAAAACAATCGAACAATTATATCTTGAAGAACTAGAAAGAGCCGTTGAAGAACTTAGTGAAACCAAAGATATCTATTTAGACCCTATGATTAACGGTCATGAACCTATTAACAGCATTGAAATGATTGAAACTACACCTAGTGCTCGTGATGAATTTGAAACTGAAAGTGAACCTTACAAGGTTATGAATATAACAGAAGATTTCAATAAGGCAAAAATTACTACTGTTTTAGGCAAGAAAGGACAGTCCTCTGCCTCTTCTAGTCAAGCAGAAGAAGAACAACATATTGATACTATTCTTGCTAATTACTCACCTAAAATGCTTAGTATATTATATAATATTGAACAGGCTAGAATTAAAAATGAGGAATTAATGGCGGGTGCCGATGACCCCGAAAGTGTTGATAGAGTTGATGGTAATGTAGTTGTTTATTCTTGTTTCAATAAGGTTGAGGGTATTACTATTTTCCAATATGTTCTCGAAACTTCTGGTTATGAAGAATATACTTTAAGTCAAGGTAAAACTAAGAAGAGACCTACATTTAAAGGTAGATATTGTTTCTGGCAAGGTGATGATAGGGCCAAAATTTTAGAAATATTCAATAGTCCTGAAAATAGATATGGAGACATTATTAAGATTTTATTAATTACTGAAGCAGGTGCCGAGGGTATTACTGTTAAGAATGTTCGTCAAATGCACATCATGGAACCCTATTGGAATGAGGTTCAAATTCGTCAAGTTATTGGTAGAGCTAAGCGTATGTATTCTCATATTATGTTAAAAGAAGGTGAACGTCATGTACAAGTTTATAGATATAAGATGATTTTCACCAAGGAACAAAAAGATTATATCACTAGAACATTGAATTGGCGTTTAGATGAGAAATTTACTACGGATGAAGTAGTTGGTCTTATTGCCCAAAAGAAGAAAACAGTTACTGACCAGGTTGAACGTTTTATGAAACAAACTTCTGTAGATTGTTATTTGAATAAAGAGGATAATGATAAGCATGAGTCTACTCCTCTTGAATGCTATAACATCTCTGCTGGAGTTTCATCTGGTCCCAAAGAAACATATAGAATGGGTGCCAGTATTTCTGATATTGTTAAATCTTCTAGATTTGATATTGAAAAGACCGAAAAGAAAGTTACTAAGTTTGTTGAACTTAGAATTATCAATAATGGTGTTTTAGATACAAATGAGTACGCATTCATTCGCGAAATTGTCACTAAAAAATCATCCTCGGGTGTATCTGTTAATTTGGCAGTTTTAAAAATTTATCCTGCTTCAGTTCTTCGTAGTGGTTTAATTGATGATAAGTATGTTATAGGTAAAGCTTATCTAATTAGTAAAGCAGGTGAACCACCTGTATTTATGTCAAGAGAGGGAATTATTAGTTTAAAGAGCGGTAAGACAGCTAGTACAAAAGTTAATTATAGACAATTTGAAAAGGATGGTATGGTTTATCTACAAACTATTGATGAATAAATTTGTATATTATAACCTAGTTTAGAGGGTTAAAATTGATATTATATTTAGAAAATATAATATAAATTAAATGGAATCCCTAATTACAAATCTAAAAGATTTATCCTTGGAGAATAGAACTATGAAGGTTAAGATAACCTTTTATACAGGTTGGAGTTGGCTGTTAACTGAATCTAAAAAGATAAAAAGGGAGAAGCTTATTGATGTTAAAATTCTAGATGTAAATGATAACTATATTACGATAAAAACAAACGAACCTGAATTTTTTTCATGGTCTAATGGACCTACATTACCACAACAACAATATGCTTTATTCAAAGATGGTACAATGGGATACTTTTTAAATAATGAATTATTTAAATGGAATAATAGTCAACCTACATGGAGTATTGTATAGAATGTTATGTCCAGGTAGTACCATTAAATTTTTTGTAGCCATATTCGAACATCATTTTATTTTCAATATCAAATCTAATCACTTTGATATTCTTTTGGCCATCAACTTTTTTAATAGAAAGATATTCATAAAACTTTTTTTTAGGAGAAAAAGCACTGCTAAAGGCAATATCAACTGTTGCCATTTTTCCTCCACAACTAAATACAATTCTAGCGTCATTACAATTATTAATGCCACCGGTATTTCTAGAAGAAAAGTAGTCTTTTAAACATGTAGGACAATGACCTACTACCAATAAGTTACTTTGATATTTTTCTAATGTTTGGTCAACTAATGCGCAATTAGTTTGTAATTTTCTAGTTTGGAAAAACTTATTAACTAAAGATTCTTCTGTAATTAGTACTAGATTAGGATATAAAGTGTTAATTTTATCTTCATCAAAACTTTGATACAGTCTTCTTAATACTCTTTCTGTTATAAATTTATATAATCCTCCATAGGTTAAAGATTCACCTTCTTGTAATGCCTGGCAGTAATATTCAATATGAGTATCAATATCTGATAATTCGCCTAATATTTTGCGATGAATTAACTGAGGACTAGGAATGTAATCAAAATTTCTATTACTATTTTCAAATAGTTCAAAAACCTTTTTTTCTTTATAAAATCCGGCATGAGCAAATAGAGAGTCATTTACTTTAACGAAGAAGTGGTGACCGATTGAATAAAATCTTGATAGCAAGAAGTTTCTGGCAATATAAAGTGCGTCGTAGAAATGCATTTCATCTAAAATCTGATTTATACTATCTGATAATTTTTGTAAATGTGGAATGTATTGTTCATCTAAAGTAGATAATTTTTTACCATTCTTAACATCCTCAATATATTGTTTAAGTGTATCTAAAAAATATTCAAAATATAATTGAATAGAACTAATAGAGGTATTTTTATCAATATATTGACTATATAAATAATTAGGGGCATCATCTGGATTTACATGGAAAGCAAAATAGTCATGGTTACCCATAGTACATAAAATATGACTATCATATTTTAGACAATCTAATCGCAGATTATAAAGTAGAATATGTAATTTAAGCTCGTTATTATCTGTTAAATTAAGATTATCATTGGCTCCACCCGGATAGGGTCTTCTACCATCTATTAAATCTCCACATATTACTATAACTTTTTTATTGGCAGTAGGATTCCATACATATCTATCTGCTTCTAAAATGACCAAATTCATATTTATTAAAAATTCAACAAATCTAGTTAAATCTGCGTGTATATCAGAAAAAGCTATAATTTCATATGTATCATCAAAGTCTAAATCAATAAATTTATATAAACTAGTTTTATTAATAAATCTTAAATTTTTATACATATTATATTCTAAATTTAAAGGTTTTTTTAATATCTCACCAATCTGAGAGTATTCTATTTTATCTTTTAGTGAATTCAAAGTATGAAATGAATTAATTTTGAATAATTCGTATTCTCTTTCCATAAATATAACTATTATAATACAATATTTTAATATAAAAGAGATAATTCAGTTCTTTCAATTGGTACAATCGTCATTTTATTTGTAAAAACTGTGATACCGATTTTAATTTCATTTCTAGAATGCCAACATCCATATAGTTGATTAAGAAGAAATCCCATTTCAGGAAAATACTCGAAAAAGTGTCCGATATCTTTATAGAAGCATTTATGGACACCATTGACTAATTTAAAGTATCGGGAATTAGTAAAAACCCAATTATTGATATAGATTCTCTTTTCAGATAGAATACATTTTTCAATTAACCTATAAAATTCAACCCATTTTTCTGTACTTGTCGAACAGTTTTTAGTAAATGCGAACGACTCTGCTGCTTCGCTTCGGAATCCTCTATAATCTGTTTCAATATTAGATGGAATAATGAACACATGAATATTTTGTTCAAGTTCACTCAAAACTACAATATCTCTAAAATTAAATAGTTTTCTAAACTTCAACTGATTATCCTTAATTTTAATGAATATAGGTTCGTCTTTTTCATATTTATGTGGGTTATACTCAGGGTCGATGCCAAACACAACTGTATTACAAATCTCGACACCATTATAAAAAGGAAAGAAAAGCTGGTGGTAGCTATCTCTTTCGTGACACCCTAGTGAAAAGATTACATTTTGAATAGAACACATTGATAATTGAATTCTATTATCTTTTAGGATTGGAACCCTATTATACATTGAATCTACACTTGTTCTAACTACATCGGTTGTAACTACATCGGTTGTAACTACATTTGTTGTAACTACCTCATTAACGATATCGAAATACTTTAAAAACTCCATTTTTAGTTTTTTGGATAGATAATAAAACAAAAATCAATTTCTCATCTATAATTATAGAATGTATAAGTTAAATATAGATTGTGACCGAGACTGTAATATAGAATTAGAGTCAGAAACACCAATAAGAACAATAAAAAATAGAAATGCTCGTACAACAGTTCCTAAAACAGTTAAAGAGCCAAAACTTGATAAAGAAGTTATAGATATTATAGATATTCTAGGGGATTTTCATATCAAAGGTGCTCCTGTTTCGAGAGAGCAAAATGTCGCTAGAAAGAGACAAGAAGAGGCAAATGCCCGTAAGAGACAAGAAGAGGCAAATGCCCGTAAGAGACAAGAAGAGGCTAATGCCAGAATAGCCAAAGAATTTTTAGAACAAGAAGAAAGGGCAATTAGAGAAGAAAAAAAACGTAGAGAAAGAGCTGATGCTCTTTTAACAGAACAGTTGAGATTAGAATCTAGTCAAAAACCCAAACCAGTTGTGACTTCTAAACCTTTAGTGGTTGATAAAAGTGATAAATGTATGGATAAGAGTGGTTATTTATACAAAAATAATAGTTGTTATTTGGATAGTAGTTTATTCGCATTATTTGCTTTCCCTTCTCATTTTATAAAAGAGTATATAATAGACGTAACTCCTGAAATAATAAAAAATAGATTATTGACTAATAATAGGGATATTGAAGAACGCAAATATTTTTCAAAATTAACACCAGCACAAATAGATGAAGTAGTATCATATGTAATTAAAATTAGGGATATAGTTATTAGAATTATTGATAAAATACAAAATGGAAATAATACAAAAGACAATACGTATTCATTAGAAATAAAGAGGAACTTATTAAGAGATTTAAGAAGTGTTATAACTAACCCTACTGATACCCCATGGAACAATAGTGAACAGCAGGATGTTGGCGCATTTATAGAGTGTTTATTAAATACATTTTGTATACAAAATACTGCTAATAGAGAAGCTATAAAAATTTTTAAGAATGATACATTGTTAGAGACAAAAAATCAAACAATATGGCAGATTCCTAAAATTTCATTATACGTATCTGAAGATACTGAAGTTAATAGTTCTGTTTTTTCACAGACTGAAACAGAAGAACTCACAGTCGGTAATGAATATATGATTGGTGTAAAGACAGTAAGTGATCCTATCAGGGCACAAATGATTAAAAATAAACAATTAGTTTATCTTATTAATCATATGTTATCAGTGCTAGAGAATAAACCAAAATTCAATACTTATTTGGATGATATACTTCGTAGAAAGGATAGTACATATAATGATTTATATATATCTATATTTGGAAAGGGCAAATTAATTGAACTAAATAAAAATCCCAAGTTATTAGAAGATACTATAAGAGCTTTTCCTATACAATCATTTAATGAATTATATGATTCATTGAATAAAGTGATTTTAAAAGTTAATAAACAGGATTATAGTTTACAGGATAATTTTAAAGAGTATAAGAATAGATCCACTGGTGCCTATTATAGGTTAAATCAAGAATATTTAGGCTTATTAGAAAATCAATATGGTAACAAAATTATTACAAGTAATGATATTGAAATAAATCCTGGTAAATTTGAAGATCACTATGTCATAATTACTTTAAATAGATTTGCTGCTGATGGTTCTAAAATGAATAAATCTGTTAAATTTGTTCCAACGATAATAACTAGATTTAGTACTGAACTACAATTAAATTCAATCATTGTTCATGTAGGTGAATCAGTTAATCAAGGACATTATTATGTTGTTTTTAGATGTAATGATTTATGGTATATATATGATAATACAAAGTCTAATAAAGCTACCGAAAAACCTATAATTGAACGTATAGGTACTTTTGAAGATTTAGTTGCTTATCAAAGAGGATTTATATTAAAGAATGCTACTCAACTATTCTATAATAACATTAAACCTACAGTTTAATAAAATTAATATACCGTCATTCTCAAAAGTTAAGCCTATAAGATAGGCTTAACTAACTTGAGAATACATTAGCATTTAGTACTAATTAGTGCCTCTTATTTAAAAAAAATAAGAGGCTTAACTAATGAACTAAACGGTATAGAACAATGAAGTATTAATAAAATTAAATTATTTATAGAATTTAATTTTGTTATTTGTCTTTTATTCGCAATAATTGTCAATATGGGGAGGAACTGTTATTTTATTGGGTATTTCACCAGTAAAGAAAGTTAAAGGTAGAACTACGCGATTACCACCTTTTTGATTTTTATTAATAAATTTATCAAGTAATTCACTAGGGAAGGTTCTAAGACCTTGTGAATTATGAGAAACTCTATCAGTATTAAATAAATAATATTCATTAAGTATTTGTTTGGCTGCCTTTTCACCATATCTTTGTTTAGTTTCAGGATTAATTTCATTTTGTAAAACAGATATTATATCTTTATCATGACTATCACTAACATCAATCATATTTTGGATTAAACCTTGGATTCTCTCTCTATGTTCTTCCATTTGTTCTTCAAGGTAACCGCCTCTTTGTGATTTTTGTTTTCTTTCGAATTTTTCAACTACATAAGAACCTCCAACTTTAGCACCCATCTTTAACATTTCTTCAGTAGAATAAAAACCATACTCGGGTCTGCCGTGATAGACAGAGTCGATAACAGTGTGACCTTGATGACCATGTCCTCCGGACTGGCTAATTGAGTGTTTAGCACGAGAATTACCTTGGCCACCTCGTTGGCTACCTGTTGAATTGTTTACATTATTGGAACTATTTTTACTAGTATTAGTATTGGTATTAGTGTTTTTAGTATTGCTATTTTTATTGGTATTGGTATTATAGGAATTAGAACCGCCACCTCCAACTTTAGCGCCCATCTTTATCATTTCTTCAGTAGAATAGAAACCATATTCGGGTCTACCATGGTAGACGGAATCGATAACAGTGTGGCCTTGACGACCTTCGCCTCCTTTTTGTTTACAACTCATAATTTCTTATAATATAAAGAGAGAAAAATACTGGTGCTCGTAAATAATATAAATAAAAAAGATGTTATTATTTTAAATTTTAATAAAAATGGAGGAATGTATAGGGAAAAAGACTAATAAAAATTCTACGCATAATAATAGAGGTGCTTCTGATATGAGTCAAAATAAAAAATATCTAGGAAATAACAAATATACACTTTACAAAACTAAATTATTAGGAGAAGGTAGTTTTGGTAAGGTCTTTTTAGGAAAAGTAAATGATACAAATGATTTAGTGGCAATTAAAATGGAAGAGCCAAATCATGGTTATTTACATAAAGAAGCTGCCATTTGTAAATATTTAACTACAGAAACAAAGGAAACACCTATTGGTTTTTCCAAATATTATTGGTATGGCGAGGATAGTGAAAAAAATAAATATTTAATTTGTGAAATTTTAGGTAAATCTATTCAGGATTTATTAGTTAAATGTGGTGGTAGTTTTAGTTTAAAAACTGTTTTAATGATTGGATTTCAGATATTAAATAGAATAGAATTTTTACATAAAAATGAGTATATTCACAGAGATATAAAGCCTAGTAACTTTCTTGTAGGAACTGGTTCAAAAAAAAATACAATATATCTAGTTGATTTTGGATTGTCAAAAGAATATATGGATAGAAATGGAGAACATATCGAATATTTAAAACATAAAAATTATGTTGGAACAATTCGTTATATGAGCATTAATTGTCATAAAGGTCTAGAAACTTCTAGAAGAGATGATATGTATAGTTATATATACATGTTATTCTATTTATACTATGGTAACTTGCCTTGGCAAGGAATAAATGATGACGATAAGAGAAAAAAAGTAAAAATAATTGGAAATATTAAAACTGATTTTAATAAAGACCCAACCAAATTTTTTACAAATCCTAAAATTCCTAATTGTTTTATAGAGATTTTAGATTATATTAGAAAAATGAAGTTTAAGCAAAATATTGATTATGATAAAATTAGAGAGTTTTTACTTCAAGAAATGGTCCATCATAAATATAATTATGATTATGAATGGGATTGGCTTAAAAACTAACTTTTGTGTTGAATTACTATTGTACTAAATTACGATTGTATTAAATTACGATTGTATTAAATTACGATTGTATTAAATTACGATTGTATTAACTTACGATTGTATTAAATTACCATTGTATTAAATTACTATTGCGTAATTAATTATAGATACATTTATAAATATTAAATATAAATGAATCTATCTAAAGAAGATATTGAATATTTATTAACTTTAAAAAAAGTGTGTGTAGATACTACCAATTCGGGTGCCTCTAATTTATATAAATATATATCTAGTCCTTACACAATTGGTTCAAATTTTATTATTCAAGGTCAGGACAGTTCCTTTATTCAGTTGACAAATTTGGGAAATTCTACTTTATGTGTTAATAATGAACCAATTAAATCTTCACACTCTCTAGATAATGTTTTATTACTAAGAATTAATAAGGATATCACTGAAAAAAATTATAATATAGATTTATCATTTGATGATATTTTACATTATAAAAAAATTAATCTAGAAATTAATTTTACCAATTTTAGAGATAGTACATTAACTATTAAATTACCTGAATTTGTTAAATCAAATCAATTAACTGAGAAAGCTATTGATTTTATTAGAACATATAGACAGAAATATCAGATTAATGTGATTCCACTAAATTATATTTTTAGTCATATTCATATTAAAACAAATTCAACTACCCGAGTTGTTATCCAAAGATTTGATGGGGAATCAAACAATGCTTTACAAAATGAAAATATATATTTAGTTTATAATGATTTAGTAAACAGTTTATTTAATAAAACTAAGTTTTTACATGAACCAATTATGTATGAGAAACCACCCATTATTTCAATAGCTGATAAATATATTGTTTATGAGAATATTCCATTAAATGAAAGTACAATATCTAGTAGTAGTGGTTTATTTTATGCTAGAGATGATTGTCTAATCTCTGCCTATAAATTTAATAATATTCCAAATGGTGTTTTAGATAAAGTAAAAAAGAACTATGGTTTTGTTATAGGAGATTCTACTAATTTGATACAAAATCTAAACATATTATATTCTGATAAAACCAATCTCAAGGGCACAATATACCCTAAACAATTATTCCAGCTATTTAATGGTTCCTACTGCGCGGTATATGACTCAATGGACTATAGAAATAAAGCATTAGAACTTATAGAACCCCTCACTTACTATGGAAATACATTGCCTTCTAGAGATTCATTAGTTACCATAAAAATTATTGGTGTAGGTACTAAAAACTTTAATATTAATTTTAATACCCTAGTTAACATATGTAAAGACCTACAATTTATAAACTTGAGTATGAATGCTAGTCATATATGGATTACTATTAAAAAAGATGATATAAATAGTCTTACTCAAATATTAGAAGCTAAAAATATACAATACTCAGTAGGTGACGTTCAAATTAATACATCTTACATAACTAAGTATAAAAAATTACAATTATCCAATCTGTTAAATACTGTTTCTGATTATATATTAATTGGAAATAATAGAGAATTAATTGTTAGCAGTCGAAAGTATGTAAAACCTAGTCAATTAGAAATGTTAACTGGAGATAATCTTGGAGGATTGGACTTTGGTAATTTAGATGTAACAAATATTAATACTCATCATAAAATAGAGAAACTAATACAACTTCATAAACAGCAATTATTACTACAATTACAAAGAGAAAAACTAATGGCAATGAATCAAGTACATTTAGACAACGATGAAGATGAATTTGATGCGGAGGAGGAAGAAGAAGAGGTACCACCTACACCAAAAGTCAATGAAAAAATAATTAAGGTTCAAAGTGTAGCTGGAGTTCAAAATCAACTTCAGAAAATTAACAAACCCATTAAAAATATACAGAATAACAATAGACCTCCTGCTTTATAATCTATATATAACTAGAATTATAACACTATAATAGGTTTTAATTTAAAGAATTTGTGAAAATCTAATTAGATTTAAAAAAATCTTGAATATAGTATATACTTTATGGAAAATCAGCTAATGGAAGAATTAATTGATAAATTGGTACTTGATTTAGAGGGAGTAGATGTGGGATTATTAAAAAATAAGTTTAATGACTCTAAAAAGAACAATATGACTATGAGTGAAATTTATACACTATTAGCAGAAATCTGTGTTTCTCTAATGACAATTCACTATAGTTATGGTGTTATTGCTACTAGAATATTAGTTCAAGGGTTACACCAAAAAATTACAAAATCCTTCAGTGAAACTATTCAACTAATACAAGATGAGTTAAATGTATTAGATTTAGAATTCTATAAAGTTTGTATGGAACATAGTGATTTATTAGATAAAAGTATAAAAAGAGAAAGAGATTATGATATAGATTATTTTGGATTAAAGACTTTAGAAAGGAGTTATTTACAAAAGATAAATGATGAAATTATAGAAATACCTCAATATATGTTTATGAGGGTAGCTTTGGCAATTCATAAATATGATATTGATAAGGCAATACAAACATACAATGATATGAGTAATAAATATTATATTCACGCTACTCCTACGTTATTTAACGCAGGTATGAAACATCAACAGTTATCTAGTTGTTATTTAGTTGCCATGAAGGATGATTCTATAGATGGTATTTACGAAACGCTAAAGGAATGTGCGCAGATTTCTAAATGGGCTGGAGGTATAGGTGTACATATTCATCAAATTAGGGGTAAAAATAGTAAAATTCATAGTAATAATGGTAAAAGTGACGGCATTGTTCCCATGTTACGAGTATTTAATGATACTGCTCGCTATTGTAATCAAGCAGGAAAAAGACCAGGTAGTTTCGCAATCTATTTAGAACCCTGGCATTGTGATGTAGAGTCTTTTCTAGAGTTAAAGAAGAACAATGGAGCAGAAGAAGAACGTGCTAGAGATTTATTTTACGCACTTTGGATTCCTGATTTATTTATGAAACAAGTAGAAAGTGGTGGCGATTGGTATCTAATGTGTCCTAATGAATCGAAAGGTCTTAGTGATGTTTATGGAGATGAATTTGAGAAGCTTTATTGGAGATATGTGGAAGAGGGAAGATATCGTAAAAAGATGTCTGCTAGAGACCTATGGAAAGAAATTCTAATTTCTCAAATAGAAACTGGTACTCCTTACATGGTTTATAAAGATTCTGCTAATCGTAAATCGAATCAACAAAATCTAGGTACAATTAAATCTTCAAATTTATGTGTAGCACCAGAAACATTAATTCTAACAGATAAAGGACATATTGAAATCCAAAAAATGGTTAATAGTAAAGTAAATGTTTGGAATGGAGAAGAGTTTAGTGAAGTAGAAATTAAAAAAACAGGTGAAAATCAGAAACTAATAGAAATAGAAACAGATGATGGTTGTAAATTAACCTGTACTGAATATCATAAATTTTATATACAAAATAAATATTCTGGGTCTAGAATCGCAATAAAAGAAGCTAAGGATTTACAAATAAATGATAAAATTGTTAAATGTTCTTATCCTGTAGTTGATAATAAAAAAGAAATGATTAGAGCATATACTCATGGGTTCTTTTGTGGTGATGGAACATATTCTAAATGTTATATATCAGAAAGACAATGTGAATTTAAATCAATGAATGGACACTATTACTGTAAAAGGCATATTGACTTTGAAACAATAAATACAATTGATAAACTTAATGAAAATAAAATTCCTAATGAACAGTGTAATGCCATCTCTTATAGTAGGAAACCATTAATATTTTTATATGGTGATAAAAAAAAATTAATTAATTATATTGATTATAGGTCAAAAACAGAATCAAGTGATAGGATAAATTTAGAATTACCATTAGATATTGATGAAAAATTCTATGTTCCATTTGATTGTTCCTTAAAATCTAAATTAGAATGGTTTGCTGGTTATTGTGATGCTGATGGAACAATAGCAAAAAATGGTACTAATAAACAATTACAAGTTTCTTCCATTAATTATGATTTTTTAAAGAATGTTAAGCTAATGCTTCAAACATGTGGTATTAATCCTAAAATCAAATTAGCAAGAGAAAAAGGAACTTCATATTTACCTGATGGTAAGGGAAGTTATAAAGATTATAATACAGAAACAACTTATAGACTATTACTAACATCGGTTGATTTAATTACACTAATTAATTTGGGATTCAATACAAAACGTTTGGATATTACTGTTGAAAAAGAACCTAATAGAAATGCGAATCAGTTTGTTAAAATTAAAAAAATATCTGATAATAATCGTATTGATGATACATATTGCTTCACTGAACCTAAAAAACATATGGGTATTTTTAATGGTATTATTACTGGACAATGTTCGGAAATTATAGAATATTCTAGTCCTGATGAAACTGCTGTTTGTAACCTAGCTTCTATTGGTCTTCCTAAATACCTAATAGATGGAAAGTTTAACCATGAATTATTAGGAGAAAAAGTGAGACAGATTGTAAGAAATTTGAATAACGTTATTGATATGAACTATTATCCTACTGAAAATTGTAAACGTTCTAATATGCGTCATAGGCCTGTAGGTTTAGGTGTACAAGGTTTAGCAGATGTATTTATGGAACTAGGACTAGATTGGGAAACTACTGAAGCTAGAAATTTAAATAAAGAGATATTTGAAACCATTTATTATAATAGTGTTTTAGAGTCGTGTAGAATTAGCCAGGAAAGACAGTGGATGATTATTAGATTTTATGATGATATACTAGAAGCTATAGATAAACAGGGGAGCGAATTCTTTAAAAATAAGGATATATTTGTTCATAAGTATGAATTACCTAAAATTAAAGAAAGATTCTACTCGGCTCATAGATTAAATCAATTAGGTGCCTACAGTAGTTTTGAGGGGTCTCCTATTAGTAAGGGCAAATTCCAATTTGACCTATGGGATAGTTATAGGCATTCAGGTAGATATGATTGGGAATCTCTAAAAGCTAATATTTTTACTTATGGTATTCGTAATAGTCTTCTTTTAGCTCCTATGCCTACTGCTAGTACATCACAAATATTCGGTTTTAACGAGTGTATTGAACCAATAACTAGTAACATTTATAGCCGCAGAACAATGGCCGGTGAGTTTATTGTAGTGAATAAGAGGTTAATGAGGGAACTATTAAAAGTAGGTTTATGGAATGAGGATATGAAGAATAGGATAATAGAGAAGGATGGTAGTATTCAGGATATACCAAACATTCCTATTAAATTAAAAGATATCTATAAAACTGTATGGGAAATTAAACAAAAAACATTAATAGATATGGCAGCTGATAGAGGTAGATATATTTGTCAAAGTCAGAGTCTTAATCTATTTTTAAATAAAATAGATATGAATCGTTTAGGAAGTATGCATTTGTATAGTTGGAAACAAGGACTAAAGACTGGAATTTACTATCTTAGAATTAAAACAATAGCTAATACACAGAAATTTACTATTGAAGTTAAAACTAATAAGGAAGAAGAAGTAGTAGGACCAGTTTGTAGAAAGGAAGAAGGTTGTGTAGTTTGTAGTTCATAGTTATTTCTAAATCACTAATAGTTTTTTACACAACAGCTACTAGTGTATTAGAAAAAGTTGCGCCATAAAGATTTTGGAAAATCCCTATAGCTCTTTAAAACTATATCACTAGTAACCGGTGCGTAAAATCTAATAGCTTTAGTTTACTAATTAGTAAAAAGACCAAATTGACTTTGGATAGTTTATTAGAGATAGTAAAATGCTAAAGAAACATCTTAGTGAACCCTGGTTTTCTCTAGTTAGAGATGGAAAAAAAACAGTAGAGGGTAGGCTGGATCAAGGTGAATGGTCTAAACTAAAAACTGGCGACATAATTGAATGGTATAATTCTGACACAGGTAGTAAAAGAACGATTCAAACTAAAGTAGTAGGAATTTTATGCTATCTATCTTTTGAATCCCTTATTCTTTCCGAAGGATTAGAATTCATTTTACCCACTATTTCTACTTTAGAAGAAGGAAAAGATATTTACGAAAAGATTTATGGTTGTAACCCTAGTTCTACTATTCTAGGAATCAAACTACAAAGATTTTAAAGATTAGAATGAAATTGAAAATACTTTGATTAGGCTGGTCAATAAAAAAATGGACAAGCAAACTTTCACGCTCACTTTTGGTAATCGCGCCGAGAATCATAAAGGAATGCAAATGATTGGTAAAGAACTAGAACATGGTCTTTCTATTGAAGACCTAGAGGCAGCTAAGAAATATTTCATCGAAAAAGGTGCTAAAACTATTACAGTAGGACTTAATCAGTATTTAGGTGATGTAGACGCGGAGGTTCAGGAAGCTAAACTTCTTATTATTCCTAATGGTGTTAGTTACATTGTAAACCCAAATGAACTCTATGAAGAAGTAGAAGCTACGCCTAAAGATAGTAAGGCGTTTATGTATGGTCGAGTTGTAAATAAGAAGGCTAGACATAATAATTGTTTTAGTGATTTTAGTCAGGAGCCCGAATATGTGACTGGTAAGGGTACTGTTGTAGATTTTAAGGATGTTCCTCTAATCTCTAAAATTCGCTCTGAAATCCCTAAAATGATTCCTGATAATCCTGGTGTAGTGAATCTACAATGCGAAGGTAATTATTATTATGACATCGACGAAACCTATATTGGATTTCATGGTGATAGTGAGAGGGAAATTGTAATTGCTTGTCGCCTAGGAGCTGATTTTAATATCTATTATCAATGGTTTAAGAATACTGAGCCGGTAGGTAAGCTATTTACATATACACTTCATCATGGTGATATTTATTTTATGAGTGAAAAGGCAGTAGGTAAGGATTGGAAGAGTCGTTCTAAATACACACTTCGTCACGCAGCAGCTAAAAATCCTAAACTAATCGGTCTCCCCTTTAAATCTAAAGATATCTAATTAAAATTATCAAAATATAAAATTAATAAAATATTAAATATATTATTTTATTAATTACTTTGTAGCTATATATCTTTACAAGAATAATAGTTAATGTAATATTTCCATGTATGTAAACAGGCATCTTCATAGGTATATTTAGGTTTCCAATTGATTTTTTTTAGGATTTTAGAATTGTTACAATAGGATACAGGTAAATCACCATGACGTTTTTCTTTAATTAATACATTTAGATTAATTTTATTTAATTTGATAAAAGAATTAATGATTTGTAAAACACTAATTGGCTCTCCTAAACCTACATTAAATACCTCAAAATTCTTTTTACCTCTTGAATCAAATAGAAAATCTAAAGTTTGAACATGAGCGGTTGCCAAATCGGTAACATGTATAAAATCCCGCATAGGTGTACCATCTTTTTTATTTTCTTTATAGGTATTACCGAATATATAAAATGATTTTTTGTTATAGATGGCGTTAAGTATATTAGGGAATAGATTATTGGGATTTATGAGAAATTCTTCTCCTAAAGTTCCAGTTGGTTCATTTCCTATAGGATTAAAATACCTTAAACAGATTACTTTAAAAAAAGGGTCGGCAATAGTGAAATCTTTAAGAATTACTTCTTGAAACCATTTTGTTTTACCATAGGGGTTAGTAATGCCTTTTCCATTAACTATCATGGTTTCCTTATAGGGAGGTGCTTTATCACCATAAACTGTAGCAGAACTAGAAAATATGAAACGCTTACATTCATTCTTTTTCATAACATCTAATAAATTCATAGTACTTATAAGATTGTTACTATAGTATTTATTAGGATTTTCTATTGATTCGCCTACTGCCTTGTAACCAGCTAAATGAATTACTGCGTTTACCTTATGTTTTTTAAACACATCTTCTAAAAGTTCTTTATTAGATGATAAGTCAAAATTATAAAAGGTTATTAGGGAAAATAGTTCATCTCCTACTAACTTTTTTATTCTTTCTAAGATTACATTTGAACTATTACTAAAATTATCAATAATAACTATGTGGTATTTTTTCGCTAATAGCTCTAGACATATATGAGAGCCTATAAAACCACAACCACCTGTTAAGAGAATAGTTTTGTTCATTACTATATTAGTTTAAGAATTTATTAGATATATAGAACGCAATAACTTTAGATATTGTTAAGAAAAACGTTTAGTCGATAAATAAATTTATAAAGAAATTATTTATTGACTTTAGAATTTAATTTTACTAGACATAGGTTACAAAGTTTGTTTCTTGAAGTATTTGTATTTGTTCACTGCCACTAGTAATATTAGAAACATAACCTAAATATGTTATTATATGATTTTGGTAAATATTCAAAGTGGCACAATTAGTAAATACAATACTGCCATCGACAGAAGATAGTACTCTACTATAACTACCGCCTTGTACATTATTTATAGTAAATCTAAATGTAGTACCAACAGTACAATCTTCGATACTAGAAATAATAGAAGAAGCAGTAGGAATTAGTAATGTTTGATTAGACGATAAATTGTTATTCATCAAGTAGCCATTAATTAATTGACCAGGAGTAGCATTGTATTGGGAATCATTCATAGTAGTTAAATTCATATTACTAAGGGAAACACCTTTAACTAGTAAAGGACCGCCAATAGTAACTTTGGTTGAAGATGTTTGTAAATCATTGATAACCCAATCTTTAACATCATTCTTCTTAGAGAAATAAACTGTAAGACCATATCTAACTGGAACAGAGTAAAGTGATAGTTCATCATCACTACTAAAAGAATCAGTGTAAGTCTTTGTATTGTTAAGAGAACCTTCATAGGGAACAAAGTAGGAGAAGAAGCGTTCAATATTATCATCATCTTCAATGTTTCTATTATAAAATAATGTATAAGATTGCCCATTAAGAGTATAGGCTTGAGTTAAATTTGTATTTATAGTACTGCCATCACTACCCATATCACCATAAGCACCAAATATGAACTGACTACTATCACTACAAGTAACTTCAAATTTGAATATACCTTCAGCAGGATAACCATGTGTAATAGTGTATGTTCTACCAAAAGCACTAAAGTTTTGAGTAGTAAAAACACCATCATCTAAGTTTTCAGGAGATAATATAGGGAAATAGTATTGTTGTGTGGCTACATCAAAAATATAGAAGAAACCCCAATCATCAAAGATATCATTACCCCAATCGTCCCAAAAGGAAGCAGTAGCTTGGCCACTGGTAATAGCAACACCAAAAGGTGCGCTACCAGCATCTAAACCATCACATCCTGTTGTACTCATATCCTTAGTTATAGTATAACCAACTGTATATCCCTGGTCACCAGTTAAACCCTTAGATGTAATATAATTATTAATATTAGCAATATCAATCTTAGAACTTTTGATGTTTAAAGTAGAATTAGATTGATATAATTGGGAATTGGAACCATTGTCTTCTAAAGTATAATTTTTATAAACTAAAGAATTTCCGCCAATATATTTAAATATTCTGGCAGCAGACGCATTTTGAAAAAATATAATAGATTTTTTCGAATTTTTTAATTGTGTTATTGAATTATCGTTTAAACTCATATAATATTATATAAATATTTATAATTTTGGATAAAATATTATTCAATCTAAAATTATAAACGTCTAGGACAGGATTCGAACCTGCGCACCTTTCGGTACTGCCTTAGCAGGGCAGCGCTTTAACCACTCAGCCACCTAGACTTACTTTATACAAGTATTTCTACTTGTACAATTATATAAGATATTTTATTTTTAAATCTTTTACGCATTATTTCATAATGCTTATGAATCCCTAAAGAGAAGTACGCATTATTTCATAATGCCTATGAATACCTAAAGAGAAGTACGCATTATTTCATAATGCCTATGAATCTAAAAGAAATACTTGTTAATAGTAGAATGTTCTTTATTCAACAAAATGGATTTAAAGTAGTAATGATTTCTGCTATAATTTATCTTTTTGTAAACTTATTTGAAAATATTATATATTATAGTATTGGTCGACACTCTAATCAGAAAAAATTACAGATTGAAATACCTACTAGTAAAGATTGGATTAAAATTATTCTAATAACTATCTTTTTTGCCTTTATCCAAGGTATCCTAACCTGGGAATTTGAATAGATTACTATCCTGAACTGTAAATTAACTAATTAAATGTTAAAATATTTTTTCATATAGATTCTAATAGGTCCGCCTGCTAACAGTTTATCATAATCCTTCCAGTAACCCTTGAATACTTTACTCTTCAAAAATGTATTCATTATATTATTGGTTCTAGATACTAGTCCTCTTGTTAATTCATCATATTTATTTACTTCAACATAGTAGGCGATTGATGCTAATTTTGCGTAAATTAACATACTAATTTGATGTTCTTTAGTATAATTTCTACTAATGCCTTTAGAAATAGGTTTGATATTCATGAGGTCATTATAGTAATAACTCATATCAGGATTTTCTAAAAACCATTGTAATAGGTCTTGAATAAATTCTTTTGTTAATGAATGGAATGAATTAGAGTCTCTTTGTTTAACTGTATCATAGTAGTTTAAACCTTGAATAATTAGAGCTATAATACCAAATATTACAGCTATAGCGCTTAGTAGTGTTAAAAATACTTTAAACTGGTCATTTTTATAATAGTCATTTTTCCAATAAAGAGTTATTAGAATGATAATAGAAATGATTGAAATAGTTAGTACCTTTTGTAAAAACATTACAGTTCTCTATAATAATAATAAGATTAATTATTATTCATAGTAAAATAATCAGTATTGGAAATAATATTAATCATTTTTTTGTTGTTAAAAATGGATCTTGCTTGCTTACATTGTTCAGGATCTATATCAATACCAATAGAATTAATGTCAAATAAACTAGCAATATAGGGAATTGTGCCTCTACCAGCGAAAGGATCGATTACACTATTAATACCTTTTTTCTTTAAAAAATTCATGACATGACATGTTGCGTTAGGTGAACTGCCATTTTTATATAAGTGTTGTCCACATGAAATGATATCTGGAAAAGCCTCTCCGGGTCCTTGATTTTTACTAAAAGCTAATAAATGAGTGTAAGTTGGTCTTTGTAAATATGTTCCTTCTCTATTTTGAATTATTTTGTGCCATAGTAACTTATATCCTAGTTTTTCAGCTACGCTATTAGCTAAATAGGATTTATCAATCCACTGGCCCTTCATTTTTCTATCAGTTTGCATGAAAATAGCATATTGGTCATCTTTAACCTTTCGCATAACTAAAGCTACTGCGCTTCTAAAAAAATTACTATACTCTTCTACAGACATTTCACTTTTATTTAATTCTTCTAGTTCATCTAAATCAGGAATACCGGTTACTACTGTATCTAATGAATTATCCTTTTGACTTTGTAACCATCTAAAGGCATCGTCGCAAATTATATTACTAGTCATTTATATTATTATTAGGTTTTATTATTTAGCTGTTTATTATTACAAATGTACTACTAGTAAAGTTTTTAAGTTTTGTATGACATCTCTGACTATTAGCTATAGGATTTTCTCAAATTGATAAACTTCTCATGGATGCTTATTAGAAATCATAATGAGTAGATATTTTCTTAGGAGTAAAACTAAAACACTAGTACAAGATAATCAAAAACTAGATGATGTTAAGGTTAAGGTATCTGTGGTTAAACCTGTGGTACATAAAGAACCTGTGGTACATAAAGAACCTATAGTACAAAAGGAACCTATGTTTGAGGAAATTAAAGAAGATATGTTTGATTTAGGTAAAGTTTTACATGATTCTAAGGCTATTGAACTAAATGATTACTTAGATAAAAATAAAGTGTTATTGGAAGATGTGGATGAGGACGGCGCTTGTCTTTACGCATGTTTAGCTAAGGCACTAGTATATAATTATCCAGAACTAGTAGTTACCAAAAAATCATTAATGAATTTATGTAGGGAATATATTCAGATCCATCAAAATAAAATGATTGTGCTACCTAATAATCTTAAAATGAAATTTAAAGACCTTATTGAAATCACTCATGATATGGATATTGAAAAGTATGTTAAACGATATACTAGAATTACCACAAAAAATTGGGGTGGCCTACCTGAAATTATAGCAGTTTCAGAATTATTTAATGTTGAAATTAATGTATTTACTGAAGATACAATTGGATATAGAAGAGAATATACTATTCCTGTTGATAAAAATCCTAATATCCACCATTCTATTCATCTTCTTTTAGATTTATCAGATGAATTAGCACATTATCAAATTATTATTAACTAATACTGCTCTTTATATTAATAAATTCCTAATAAACTTTGTTGTATTAACACTATGTTATATTAACACTTTGTTATACTAACACTCCGTTTGTTCCATAAAAAAAGGGTTTTAAAGATAATTACTAGTTATAAAACAGATATAGAGATGAATAAGCAAAAAAAGACTAAGAAAGGAACACAATTAAACTGGGGTAACTTGGCTGATACCCTAGATAAAAAACAACCTACACCTGTTGTAGATGATTGGGAGACTGCTGCGGATGATGTACAATCTATGCCAGCTCCAGTAGCAGTTAAAGTACAAAACAGTACATTTAAAAGCGATGATTGGGAAAATGAAGAAGAACCCGAGGTTATCGCAATTACAAACAAGGTAGGTGCCGTTAAATCTGAACCAGCTCCTGTTTTTAACATGGCTGAATTACAACATTTAACTTGGGATGAACGCCAAGATGTACTAATGAAGATTGATGACGAAGAAGCGAAAAAGAGTCCTTACTACGCAGATTGTTTTGAAAAGATGGAACTTGATGAACGTATTCTTCATGGTGTATATTCTTATGGTTTTGATAAACCAAGTATTGTTCAATCTAGAGCAATCAACGCAGTTAAAACTAAAAAGGATTGTATTGTACAAGCACAATCTGGTACTGGTAAAACAGGTACTTTTTCAATTGGCACTTTATCTAATGTAGACTTTGAGCAAAAGGTTACACAAGCAATTATTTTAGCACCTACTAGAGAATTAGCTGACCAAATTCATAAAGTTATTAGTTCTTTAGCTCACTATACTGGAGCTAATATCGCACTTTGTGTTGGTCAAATGCAATTAAGTGAGAATATTAAAACTGCGCAAATTATTGTAGGTACTACAGGTAGAATTCATGATTGTATGGGTCGAGGTATTATCGATGTTAGTAAGATTAAAATGTTAGTAATGGATGAAGCAGATGAAATGCTTAGTGAAGGTTTCAAGGAACAAGTTTATGAGATTTTCCAAAAGATTCCTGAAGAAGTTAGAGAGGAAATGCAAGTTTGTATTTTCAGCGCCACACTTTCCCCTGAAGTTATCGATGTAACTAAACTATTTATGGAAGACCCACTTAAAATTCTTATTAAACAAGAATTCGTTACTCTAAAGGGTATTTCGCAGTTCTATGTTAACTGTATTAAAGAAGAGTACAAACTAGAAACTCTTCTTGATATCTATAAACGTTATATGTATAGTCAATCGATTGTTTATGTAAATAGTAAGAATAAATGCTGTTGGTTAGCTAGTGAACTAATTCGTAGAAATCACACAGTTCTCTATATTGATTCATCTATGCCTCAAAAAGAGCGTAGTAGAATTATGAGGGAATTCCGCGCTGGAACTTGTAGAATTCTCATTACTACTAATCTTCTATCTCGTGGTATCGATATTCAAGGTGTTAATCTCGTTGTTAACTTCGACCTACCTAACGCTAACAATATCGAAAGTTATGTCCATCGTATTGGTCGCTGTGGACGTTATGGTCGCAAGGGTGTAGCTATTAACTTTATTACCCCTAATGATTTCTATATTATTCAAAACATTCGTAAATACTATTCTACTAAAATAGAAGAACTTCCAGAAAGTATTACTAATCTTATGACTTATTCTTAAATAACCTAATCTTAAACTAAATAATAAATTATTAATAAACTATAAATTTATAAATATAAATAAATTTATAATTTGAAATTGTAAAATAGTCTAAATGTCTTAAGTGAGTAAAATTGAAAATTGATTTAAATATTGGATAAAATATATTAGTAATTTATAGAAGAATGGATAATTTTGAAAAACTAGCCTGGGATATTTTAGATAAACAATATCTTAAGTCCAAAACATTAGTTCAACATCAAATTGGTTCTTATGACGATTTCATCGAAAATCTCCTTCCTAAAATTGTTCGCCAATACAATCCCCTTGTCATTCAGGGAAATTTCGATGGACAAAAGAACTTCAAACGCAAATACATTTTTAACTTCAAACAAGTTTATTTCTCTCGTCCCGAAATCCACGATTCCGGTTCTAATCCCATGCCCATGTATCCCAGTGAAGCTCGTCTTAGAAACTATACCTATTCTGCCAATATCTATGTAGATATCGAACAAGAAACTCTCGATGAAAATGGAAATAAAGTTAGGGAACCCGTTACCTACAATAAATACTATATCGGTAAAATCCCCATTATGCTTCAATCTAAACTATGTATCCTTTCCGATATCTCTAATAAACATCTTCAAGATCTCGACGAGTGTGTTTATGATAAAGGTGGATATTTCATTGTTTCTGGTTCTGAAAAAGTAGTTATTTCACAAGAACGTGTAGCCCACAATAATGTATTTGTATTTTCCTCTAAGAACGCCAAATACAAGTTCTACGCCGAGTGTCTTTCTACTGACCCTAATAAATTTGGTAACGCTAAAAAGACCTCTATTCGTTATCTTAAGGATATCACTAGTAAACGCACTATTGGTAATACTTTCCATGTAGGTATTCCTATGCTCAAACAAGAAATTCCTCTATTTATTCTATTTAGAGCTCTTGGTGTTATGAGTGATAAGGAAATTGTAGAGATGTGTGTATATGACACTAGTGATTATGAAATTACACAATATCTTTATCCCAGTATTGAAGAATCTTGTGATATTATTTCACAAGAAGACGCCATCGAATACATTTCTAAATTCATCAACATTCCTCTTAAATATCTCGAAGATAAAGGTGGTGATAAGGAAAAAGAAAAGGTTCATCGTCATAAATATGTCATGGACCTTATGATTAACCAACTTCTACCTCATGTTGGCGATGTTCTTCGCAATAAAGCTATCTACCTCGGTTTCATGGCTAATCGTCTTCTTAATGTTATCGCTGGTAGACGTGAATTAGACAATCGTGACCATTATATGAATAAGCGTGTAGATACAGTTGGTATCAAGCTAGCTGAATTATTTAATATTAACTTCCAAAAAATGATTAAAGAAATGCGCAGTCAACTTTCTAAAGAAGTTGAACTTCTTGATAACTCCTCCGCAGCTATTGCCAAAATTATTAAACCTACCATCATGGAAACTAGTATTAAGTACGCTTTAGCTACTGGTAACTTCGGTGTAAAAGGTATGGCCAAGTCTACTCAACAAGGTATTGCCCAAGTACTTCAACGTATTACCTATTTAGGTACACTATCCCATTTACGTCGTATTTCTACTCCTGTTGAAAAAACTTCTAAGATTGTAGACCCTCACAAGATTCACACCTCTCAATGGGGCTATATTTGTCCCGCCGAAACACCCGAAGGTCATACTGTAGGTATTATTAAAAATATGTCTCTAGGATGTTTTGTAACTGTTGATACAAATCCCGAAATTGTCCATGAAGCTCTTAAACGTCTTGATGTAATTCCTCTTAATAACACATCTATTAAGAGTTACAACACATTTACAAAAGTATTTGTTAATGGTGTTTGGGTAGGTATCCACAAGAACCCTAAAGAACTATATACATCTCTTCGTAATCTAAAACGTAGCTGTATTCTTCACATTCATACTGGTATCCAATGGAACTTTATGGATAGAGAAATTCGTATTTGGACTGATGGAGGACGTCTTATCCGTCCTGTATTTATTGTTGATGAAAATAATAGTCTTCGTATTATTGAAAAGATTAAAGACTATGACCCTAAAAATACTAAATGGGAAGAATATGTTATTGGTAAATTCAAATACTCTCTAGATAACCTCGAAGAATGTGCCAAAGACCCTAGAGCCGGTGGTGTTATTGAATTTATTGACGCTATGGAATCTGAACAATCTGTTATTGCTAATAATCTTAAAGATATTCAAGAAGAAGAAGCTCGTCGTACTAAAGATGTAGCTATTGGTGACCCAATTATTGACAATAAATACAAATATTACACCCACTGTGAAATCCATCCTTCTATGATTCTTTCTGTAGTATCTGCCAATATTCCCTTCCCTGACCATAACCAAGCTCCTCGTATTACTTTCCAATGTGCTATGGCCAAATCTGCCCTTGGTATTTATTCTACCAACTTTACACGTCGTATGGATACCCTTGGACATGTCCTTCATTATCCCCAAAAACCTATTGTTAATCCCCGTACTTCTCTCTACACAAACGCCAAAGAAGCTCCCGCTGGATGTAACTGTATTGTAGCTATTGCCACATACAGTGGCTATAACCAAGAAGATTCAGTTATTCTTAATCAATCCGCTATCGACCGTGGTCTATTCCATTCTGTCTTCTACAGAATGTACAAAGATGAAGAGAAGAAGAACGCAATTAGTGGTGAGGAAGAAAAATTCGGTAATCCTCCCGCTGCTGATACCGCAGGCAGAAAGAATGGCAAGTATGACGCCCTTGATGAATCTGGATTTGCTAAAGTCAATACTCCTGTCAATGGTGGTGATGTTATTATCGGTAAGTCTATTCATCTTAAGAAAGAAGACCCTAATGGTAAGAAATATCGTGATGTTTCTATGACTGTTCGTAGCAATGAAAGCGGTATTGTTGATAAAGTAGTTTGGAATCGTAATGGTGAAGGATATAAATTTGTTAAGGTTCGTATCCGTACTACTCGTATTCCTATTATTGGTGACAAGTTCGCTGCTCGTCACGCTCAAAAAGGTACTATGGGTATTGCCTATCGTCAAGAAGATATGCCTTTCACTAAGGATGGTATTACTCCTGATATCATTATGAATCCCCACGCTATTCCTACTCGTATGACTATTGGTCAACTTCTAGAATGTCTTCTCGGTAAGGTTTCTGTTCTTAACGGCCATGAAAGTGACGCAACACCTTTCACTGGTACCCAAGTTGAAGATGTTAGTGAATACCTCAAGAAATACTATCATTACAATGAACTCGGTGACGAGGTTATGTACAATGGTATGACTGGTGAACAGATGAAGGTTAAAATCTTCGTTGGTCCTACTTATTATCAACGTCTTAAGCATATGGTTGAGGATAAGATTCACTCTCGTTCTACTGGTCCTCTTCAAATTCTTACTCGTCAACCTGCCGAAGGTCGTAGCCGTGATGGTGGTTTACGTCTGGGCGAAATGGAACGTGATTGTCTACTCGCACACGGTACTGGTCAGTTTGTCAAGGAACGTCTATTGGATATGTCTGATAAATTCCGAGTTTATGTCTGTAAACAATGTGGTATGTTTGTAACCGCTGGTAATCCTTATAAGAATATCTATTTCTGTAAGACATGTAATAATAGTACAAATATCGCAGAGGTTCATCTTCCTTATGCCTACAAGCTACTCACTCAAGAACTTATGAGTTTAAGTATTGTTCCTAAAATCATCACTGAGTAGTTTATATAAAAAAATACCAAATAGTTATAAATAAAAATAAATTACTTTGTTCCAATAAATAATAGAATTTTATTAATAAACTTATTTAAACTATATTCATTATTACTAGTTAAATATTAATAATGAATAAAAAGGAACGAGATGCCTTTAAAAATCTAATGAAAACAATGAAATTAGCTATAAAAAATCAGGATATTAATGGGGTGATTAATATAATAAATAATAATGATATTTATAATAGCAATTCAAAATATAGGGATGAATATTTTATAACATGTATAAAACATGGAACTGGTGATATTTTCAAACTATTATTAAATGAAAAAAAGAGGTTTACTTATCATGATATTCGAGAAATTTATCAATATTTCAAAAAAGAACCTTATATGGAATTAACTTTACAATTTTTAGAGGAAAATCCGGAACATGAACATATTGATAAAATCTATTCTCTAATTCTTGCGTATACACTTCGATGGAATTATAAAAATAAAGAGAGGATTGAATATCTATCAAAATTAAAAATCTTAGATTTCGAGAATAAAATTAAAGATCCAATATATCTTTATAATTTTTTAGATATTCTTTTTAGAAGATGGAATTTACGTAAAAAAACAATAAATGAAGTTATTGAATTTTTTACTCCTTATTTTGAGAAAAATATAATAGACAAAGAAGTATTCTTAAGTATTGTATTAAATACATATAGGAGTCGTGAAACAGTTAAATTAACAAAAGTTAATAAAGAGATATTTAAGGATGTTGATGTACATAAAAAAGTTAAATTAGCCAAATATAATATTTTAGATGATATATTATATTTTGGATGGTCTTGTATCGACCACGATATCGAATATTGTGAAGATGAAAATTGTATTAAAAAGGATAATGAAGAAAAGGTAAAAATTAAAAATATCATGGATGAATTCACAGAAGTAGAATTAGGGTCTATATTTAAACTAAAACAGGCTGATTTGGAGACTTTTACTAGTGTACCATTTGACTATGAGATAAATACTGAAGATAAGATGAAAATCGATGATTTTTGTATGAAGTACAAGGTTAAAAATATAGGGGAATCTAATAAAGAGTTTTTTAAGAGACTTTATGAGGATGATTATTTTTCTTCCGATGAATCTGAGGAGGATAATGATGACAATGATAATGAAAATTAATTCGGCAATATTTGTTTTCTAGTTTTAATTTTATTTCGAATGATATAAATAGCAGATAGAAATAATAAAATTAATTCAATAGAACTTCTAATAATCATCGGTAAATCATTTAATACATTACTGTAATAAATCCACATTGCCGAAGAGAAAATACTTAATATACAAAAAATTAGTGATAAACTATTTGTACTTTTATTTCTATAAAGTAAAAACATAAATATGAATCGACCAATTACTGATAGTGAAGTAGCTGTATAGGGAATACTTCTTATTTCCTCTAAATCCATAAATTATTCATCATTTATCTATTTAAATTATATTAAATATTATTAGTATAACAATAATTAATTATATTAAATATTATTAGTATAACAATAATTAATTATATTAAATATTATTAGTATAACAATAATTAATTATATTAAATATTATTAGTATGTTACAAATATTAATAATATTTATTCTATCTGTTTTTTTATATAATTTATTAGAGCCTGGTCAGTTGTTTAAAAGAAAAAAGAAAGAGAAAAAGAAAAGTTCTCTAGACATTAATGAAAAATTATTTATGACCCGAGAAGAAACGATAGATTTTTTGAGGACGGATGAAGATAATTTTGTTAATAATTTGAATACAATTAATAAAAAAGCACGAGGTGTAAATAATATTTATGTTTATATGGATAAAATCACAGAAGCCGCTGAAAGTTATTCTAAAGAAGACAAAGAATTATTACAAAAAACATTAGACAAGGCTGAAAAGATGATATTAAATACTCCTAATAAACAATTAATGAAATATGGGATGAATATTGAAAGATTAAAAATGTTACGTGGAATTCGTCTGGCGTTGACAAGAGGAAAAATATATGAAAATGGATTTCCTCATACTAGAGGAAATGTGATATTTTTCAGTACCGATTATTTGGAAAAAAATAGGGATAAGCCAGAGAAAGTTTTAAAAACTATGATTCATGAAATTGTTCATATTTACCAACGAAATAATGGCAAAATTTATGATGGCTTTTTGAAACAAGAATTTTGGTCTATTGTTCTAAATCCAAAAGATACTGACAGAAGAAGAATGAATCCTGATTTAGATTTAGATATTTGGGAAAAGGATGGACGGATTTATATGGCTAAATTTACTAGTAACAATCCCAAAAGTCTAGATGAGATTGATATAGCCGGAGAAAGCGAATACGAGCATCCCTATGAATTTTATGCCTATAAATTTAGTATTGACATTCTAAACAACTTTATGTAAGCGATTAGTCAATCGCAACTTTATGTAAGCGAATAGTCAATCGCAACTTTATGAATTGATGGAGGTTATAGATAGAAAGAATAACAAATCTAAAATGGGTTCAATCGATAAAGATACCTATAAGGAAATGGTAGACGAGTTAAAGAATAACTTGAATTTTATTATTCAAGTAAATCAGCATATTTTCAAGAATAGTCTTAAAATGAATAAAAAAGATTTGTATTCACAATGGATGGGATATTTAGAAGTTCCAAAAGATTGTAGATATATTAATAATATTAATGTTCAAAATTATACGAATTATAATTCATTTGGTATTTGGATTGTTTGGAATCATTATATTCTTTTAGAATTTTCTCATGAACAAATGAGAAATAAATTAGTAACTCTATTAAAGAAACAATATGGAAATAAAATGATTCCTTTACAAAGAAAATGGCGAGAATACTATTATCATCCAGAAGGCCCTTTTATGAAAAATCATGGTAAAGAAATGGCTAAAAAACATGGTATGGCGTGGTAATAATATTCTAATTAATAATAAATGATTCATAGTGATTTTACAATGGGTATAATAATGATAATAAGTGGTCTATTAAGTTCTATGTATATTTGGAGTTATAAAATATCAGATGTTAGAATATCTTTGAATGATATTTATATGATTACTTTGATGACTTCATGGATGTTTTTCTTTATGGGTGTATTAGAACCTAATAGAAATTATATATTATTTAGTGTATTAGCAATTATAATAACTTTATGGTTCATTAGAAAACAAATGTTTATTACAAGAGGACAATATTTTACTGGTATGATTCCTCATCATTCCATGGCAGTTTTAACTAGTAAAAGATTATTAGAAAAAGATAAAAATCTATCTCGAGAAGAAAGAGAATTTATAGAAGATATCGTTAAAACACAAGAAAAAGAAATCAAAACTATGAAAGGCTTTTTATAAGTTAGTATTGAACATTACTAACAATATAATAAATTTATAATTTATTAATCTAATTATAAATTTATCTTTTTGGGCATAGACTTTTTTATTGTTAGTATTAAACATTACTAACTCATTAAAAGGGTTTATAAGTTTATCTTTTTGGGTTTTGCCTTTTTCTTAAAAAGGGTTTACTAGTTTTACTTATAATAAACTAAAGTGTACAAGTTATCAGGATAGAATCTTCTAGATTGTTCTTTAAGAGTTAAAACGAATTTGAATTTATTCATTAAAACTTTAGCTAGAGGTTCAGTTAAACATAAAATACTAAGATAGTATCTATTACCATCTTCTTTAAGTTGATGAATTGCTCGTTTAACCAATTTTTCAATAATTTGTTCATCTAAGCCAACTAATTCATAAATATGGTAACCGAAGGCACCTGTGAAACCGAATAGTTCTTGTTCATAGAAACCAACCTCCATAAGATTAGCCATGAATTTTTCAGTAACAGCCATTTTAAGATATCCGACTAATTGATTTTCTTTAGAATAGGCAGAAAAATAAACTGTATTGGCAGTATCTTTATTCATTTTAATAATAGTTTTATTAACAAATTTAGGATTTCTAGCTAATAATGTTTTGACTTCATTGGGATTGATGTAATTAGCTTTTATATTATCATATTGACCATCATAAATATCAGGATAACAGGTAAATTTTTCAGTAGTCATTTGTTTGGTATAATATTGATAACCAATAATGAAAATGATAATTAAAATTAATAGTTGATACATATTCTATTATTAAAATACATTTTATTCTTATTAATAAATGAAAAAAATCTAATAAATATCTTATAATTAGTAGGATGAATCAGTGTGAAAGAATTATACCTTCAATATTGCCTCCTTGTAAACGATTAATTGCTATTGGAGATATTCATGGCGATTTTAGAGTTTTACTTCATTGTTTGCGGCTAGCTAAAGTACTAGATAAAAAACGCGAGTGGGTTGGAGGAAATACGATTGTTGTTCAAATAGGCGATCAAGTAGATTCTAAATGTAGAGGAAGGGATTGTGAAAAAGATGATATTGGCGATGAATTAAAAATAATTAAATTCGTAGATGAACTTCATGAAAAAGCAAAAAAACAAGGAGGAGCTGTATATAGTTTATTAGGTAATCATGAATTAATGAATGTTATGGGTAATTTAAATTATAACAGTTCAGAAAACATTATTAGTTTTGGAAGTAGAGAAGAAAGAATGAATAAATTCGCACCCGGTGGCGAAATAGCTATTTATTTAGCCTGTAACAGAAATAGTATAATGAAGATTGGTGATTTCTTATTTGTTCATGGCGGTTTGTTACCTCACAAGGCAAAACAATATAGTTTAGAGAAAATCAATCAAATAATGCGCGAATATCTTTTAGGCAATAAGAATGGCAATTCTAATGAAGTTCAAGACCTATTAGTAGGCAAAGAAAGTCCATTTTGGTCTAGATTATATTCTAGTGCTTTTAGTGGTAATAGTGAAAAAGCCTGTAAATCATTAAATGAAACTATAGAATATATAAAACTAAAAGGTATGGTTGTAGGCCATACAGTACAAAGTAAAGGTATCAATAGTGGTTGTGATGGTAAAATATGGCGTACAGATGTTGGTTTATCTAGATCTTTTGGAAAAAAGAAACGCCGGGTTCAAGTTCTCGAAATTCTTGATAATGGTAAAGAAATCAATGTTCTTGAGTAGAACATGTGACTTTTTAATATAAAGAAATCAATGTTCTTGAGTAGAACATGTGACTTTTTAATATAAAGAAATCAATGTTCTTGAGTAGAACGTGTGACTTTTTAATTTAGTTTAAAACTAACAATAAAAAGTCTAAGGGCAGAAATATGAATTTTTTATATTTATAATGTAATTATATATTATAAAGATGTCAAGTATTATTGATAAATATTATCGTTTAAAATATAAATTAACCGCACCAGGAAAGCCATTCACAGAAAAAATAAAAGAATCATTAGAAACGGTTTTAAAAAAAAGTATTGATGGACTAAAGGATAAAGCTGGTTTTGTATTTGATAAATTTAGAATAGGTTTACCAATTTTTCCTCAAATAGAAACTGCTTCTTATATCTTCCAAAAGGCTTATAAACAATATGAAACCACTACTAGAGCTTGTTTTACTGCTTATTTATTTAAAGAGTTAGATGAATATTTTTCTGATGAAAAGAATATACCAAACTATAGATTAGATAAATATACAATTGATGAACAAAGAATTAAAATATTATTACACGTAATTTATTTGATGTTACTAAAATCAAAAACCTATGAAAGAACTATTGAAGGTGTAAAGACAGGTATAACAGTTAGTTCACATGAGTTATTGTGTAAATATATAGTAGAAAATATCGAAAGTAGTTTAAGTGAAAAGAGTCTAATACAAAATTATTTAGTTGAAATTCACGGTGGCGACGCAACTGTTTTAGAACTAAAAACAGATGAACTTATTAATAATTATATATTATTCTTAAGTGGTTGTTTAGAGAATTTAACTGTTTTAGATTTAAGACCAGATGAAATTAGACAATTAGTTTCAGATGTTTTAATTTCATTTAATTCACAAATAGAATATTTACGAAATGTATCAATAGTTGAAAGAACAACATTAAGACCCGCTGCTAATGCTAATAACACATTATCAGATATTAAGGCAATGGAAGAAAGTGAAAAAATATTAGATACTTATATATCAAAATATACTCCTTATGATTTACGCGACCAAATTATAACCAAATTAGTTAGTATTCCACCTTTAAAAAATATATTTAAATTTGAAGGATTAGTTGCTTCTTATGGTAAATATATTAGAGTTTTAGGAGGAGAGAATCAAATTAAACTATATGTTCCTATCAGTAAAATACTAAATTATCATCCACCTGATTTAAATTCACATTTTACAGGACCTAAAAGAACTACTGAACAGAAGACACAATATTTCAGGGAAAGAGGAACTCAATTAGGTGAAGCTATGAATACTATCATTCAAGCCACACCTCCCCTAACTGGTTCATTTGATTTAATTTCAGCTACTAAACAAGCGTTAGAAATGGATACTTCATTTAAAGTAACAAAGAATAATGGAAAATTAGTTCTCTTTTTAAATAACGCAATAATAGGCGAATACGCACCTTTGATGAAAAGTGCTAGTAACAAAGGTATAGAAGTAATACCAATTTATTTAAATAAGGAAGAAGGTGTTGTTTATAGTAGTAGTGATCAATACAATTATTTAATGAACGCAGATTATTATTTAATTGTAGATGGTCAAAATAGGTATCAAATAATTAAACAAGTATTAGCACAATTTGTAGCTCAAAATCCAATAATTGACGATTTATATATTGAAGTCATATGCTACTATAATATACCAAATGAAGTATGTAATGAAGCTTTGAAAATAAGAAATCATTCATTAAAATGCTCTTGGTTCCTTGCCTACCCACAATCTAACATTGAAAAACTAGGTAGAGCACTTAATCGTTCTGAAGTAAAACATTGTGGCATTGATTCGGGTTCTAGACCTTTTGATGACCCACATGAATTAGAGTATGATTGTACTAAAAGATAATTATTCTAATAATATAATAGATTAATACCATTAAAGTTTAGTAATATAATTCCTAATAATATAAATGTACTTCTTTAGAGGCTCTAGTAATGGCAGTGAATAGACATTGATAACTTTCTTTTTCTTTAGGATTCTTATGAATAATATCTTTCATATCAATAAAACAGCGTTCATATGTACTGCCTTGTTGTTTATGAATAGTTAAACTATAACCATATGTAATATCTGCGAAAGTATCGATAAATTGTACATAATAAAAGTCCCAAAATTCGCGAACGATTTCTTCGCTAAACAAAATTTTAATCTTAATAAATTCATTTTTGATTTCTTCAATTGTTTCCATGAATTTATTAAAATCAATTGGTTTATTCACTAAATAACCATTTTCAGTTGCGATATAATAAATAGGAATCTCTAGAGGTAACTTTTTAATAAATGGTTCTAAAATAGTTTCAATAATCTTTTGTGATTTATCACGTAGTTCTAAATCATTTTTTAATTTTTCAATGATTATTTTATAATCCATTTTATAAACTTTTTCTTCACAACCTACAATATTAATTTGATAACTAGTATAAAAATTCATAGTTTCTTCCTCATTTTCTATATTTTTTGCCTGATAGAATCCATTAAACATAATTTTTTCTCCTTTTTCAAAAACATCTAATTTAGATTTACCACTTTTCTTTAATAGAAGGTGTCTCCTAATAGTATCATTATAAAATCTAACTTGTTCATTTGTATAAGCAGAAACTACTGTATTATCTGTATTTTTATAATATTCATTTAGCCAATCTTGTTGATTTTTATATAAGAAAATACCATTTCCTTCGCATGATTTAAGATTGATTTTAGTACCATGATTAATTAAATTACGAAGTTGGTCTGCTAGTTTAACAATATTATTAGAATATCTTACAATTTCATTTAGATTACCGTTTGGTACTTTCCAACTAAATACTTGTGATTCTGATTCATTTACTGGAGGTAATTGATTTTTATCACCAATTAGGATAACTTTTTTATACGATTTCAATGATGAAATTTGATTTGCTAATACCTCAGAAACCATCGAAACTTCATCAATAAAAATGATATCGGGTTTATTTTCTTTTTTTGATTCTGTAAATTGGAAATAGGCCTCACCATTTTTATCAATCGTCCTCTTGCTGCTCATAAATTTATGAATAGTTTGAAATAAGACATTTCCTTTCTTTTTAGTTACACTGGGTAATTCATGTTCTTCCTTAGGCTTACTATGTTGTTTCTCATACGTAGCTTGAAGAACATTTACTGCCTTATTAGTACTTGCGCTAAATAGAATATTATACTTTTCTTTTAAAATAGAATAAATAAAACTAATAAGAAATGTCTTTCCTGTACCCGGACTGCCAGTCAGTAAAAAGAATTTTTCATTTTTTCTTTTAGGATTTGTGATAAACTCAATAATTTCTTGTAGACAATATTGTTGGTCTTTTGTTAATGTAATTTCTCCTTTCATTACCTTAGTACCAATACTATCTTCACTCTTTGAACTTTTGCTACTATTACTACTACTGTTACTAATGCTACTATTGTTACTAATGCTACTTTTGTTACTACTACTACTATTGTTACTATTGCTACTACTGTTACTAATAACAGTCTTTGTTTCTTCACTTAAAGATTCTTCTTTAATATCTGATTTCTTTTTAAGAAGTAACTTTTTCTTTACGGGTTCATCTTTTTTTACAATAGTATCCTTTATTACAGTATTAGTTTCTTCTGTTTTCTTTTTAAAATATAGAGTAATCATTTTTAAAATAGATTTAATTTATTTTAAAAACAATTATCAATTTGTCTATCCAAAAAATTCTAATAGCTTTTTTTATAGGTCTTTAAGATTTTTTAAATTTGCGTATATATCTTCTGTTTTTTCCAAAGAAATACCTGAACATTTATACATATCTTTTCTTAAATAACAAACAATAGATAAACGAATAGGCTTATTCGGATCTAATTCTGAATTAATAGGTTCATAGGCACCCCCATGCTGGGTTTTAAGTGAATCTTTGATTGGAGTATTTACACTAATACGACTAGTAATAGGAGTATTTACACTAATACGACTAGTAATAGGAGTATTACAATGCCAATCGTGAACATCCATGGCTAAAAAGTCACCACAACGAACATCAATTGCGACATTATATTGAGGATAAAATAGATAACCACCTGAATATTTTCCATTTTCTATAACTACTAAATTACCAAAACCATCATCTAAATCACCTACATCTTTATGTAAAGCCGTTCGCCAATTGTAGTTTAGCGTAACAGTACTAAAAGCTGTACCATCTATATGAAACTCTGTTTTATCAGCTTCTTTCTTTTGAATTGCGAAACGTTCTGGTATAGTTTCACTAAAAGCTTTACTAATATCTTTAAATAATGGTTTACAATCTTCCCATTTGCTTACTTTTTCTCTAGTAAAAGCCGTTGTTCTACAGGGAGGCATTTCATATCCTAATTCACGAACACGTTTTAATGTATTGGTATCTACTTTATCAAAATATCCTATAATACTACTATTTGACATATTACTAATTTGTCGTTTAATTGGTAACCCAGTAGTTTTAGAAATATAGTATGTTCTAAATTTAGTAGGTTTATAAAGTGCCCCAACATAATTAGGTAATTTTGCGGGGTCTATAACACCGGCTGCGGGTCCTCTATTAGCCATTTTCTTTTGGGATTCTTTTAAGAGATGGGGAAATGCCTGTTGAATTTTATTTACATCTAAAACACCTTTTCGCAATTTGAATAATAGTTCACCGTTGGGTTTATAACCATCGGCGTCTTCATTAATAATAACTGTATCGGGACGAATATCAAAATATTCACCTTCCTTATCAGCCATGAAAGAATCTTCTAACAGTTTTTTTGTTTTTATAATACGCATCTTTATAATTTAACTAGAATAAAATTTAGAATTGATACAATAATTAGTAATTAAAGTACATTATGGATATTAATTATAAGGATTTTATAGAGTTACAGAATTATATAGATGAGAATGAAATACCTTTTACTGAATGGATAAAAAATGAATTAGTTTCATTTGATTTTATTTTTGAGTGGTTAGATAGATGGGATGAAATACCAAGAGTAGCTTATAAGTCTATATCTGAAAGAAAAGATGGACATTTATTTTATCATTATTCTAAAATTAGTGAGAATCCAATAGAATTCATTCACTTTTTGAAAATACAACTAGAATCTAAATATTTTTTAAAACACATGTCAATTATTAAACAAAAGTTAAGAGATAAAAAATTTCGTTTTAGATTTAAAAAATTTGTAAAAAAGTTTAATTCAGAAAATAACTTAATGACATTAAATTTATTTAATCTGTTAGAATATTTAAATAATACCAAATTATATATTAGGAAATTTAAGTCTCTAATAGTTGAAAAAATGGAAAATACTAATGAAAATGAGAAAAAGTTAATGAAAGAATTAGTTAAACAAACAACTGATTATTTAATTAAACTAATAGAAAATGGTGAATATATTTTAGATGGGATGAATGTATTAGAAGAAGTACTTTTGACTCTTTTAGAATTAAAAATGGAAGTTTCAGAAACTAATATAAAAATTCTAAAAAACTTATTTAACCAAAAATCAGAACAACTTAATCTTTATAATAAAGAACTTCTCATTCGTTACCTCTTTTTATTCTCCAACTATTCTATTGAACCTGTTTTAAATATTTTTGCCATTGAAAAAGTATATTTAAAGACGGAAAATATAGATGTAAAGATGGCGATTATGGATATGATTTTAAAACAATTAGGAGAAGATAATTTTACTATTATTAGTGAACATGTTATCTACATGTTTTTAACTGAACTAAATACGTTATTGGATAATTATGAAAAACATGTTAATACAATATTTAGCTATTCCTTTAAAGAAGAGGATTCTATAGCCGAAGAAGAACTGGAATTAATTAATATATCTAATTATCATATTTGGAATACTGATAGGTATATGATATTATTAAATAATTTACTAAACGTTGAAAAAAAGAATATATCTAGTAATCTCTTTTTATCAGGTATTCGTAAATATCTTACCAGTATTACCATTCATCACCTATTTAATATGAATAAAAATTTTAGTAGTTTTATATTAGAGAACTATCACCTAGAAAATTTCAATAAGGTATGGATTGATATTTATAAATTCTATGCCAATAATGATGAATTCCTGGAAGAAATTATTATCAACGAGATGAATGAGACACATTATAGATATTTTATTAATGAAATTATAGATACTTATTCATTATTAAGTTACAAAAATATCAATAGACATTGTATTGATTATCCCAATGAATTATTAGATGTAATCACAATGGAACCATTAATAGAACCATTTGAATTGCCAGATAGTAAGAACATAGTGAACAAAAGTACAATTGAATTACATTTATACAATTCAAATACAGATCCTTTTACTAGAAAGGAAATAACTATGGAGGCTTTAGAATCTTACAACCAGCAACTAGAGGTACTAGCAAGAGTTCATGAAGTAAAAACCAAAATTGACCAACTCTTCTCTAATTTTAATAAAAACTAAATATGGAATTCACAATTGAAGACGGTTTTCTAGTAGTAGAACGTAATAACAAGAAGTTTACTGCCCCTCTGGACCCTACCCTATTTCAATGTAATGAACATTTTGATTTTCTTAAAAAAGAACGTTCAGTCCCTCTTCTAGCTTCTATGGTCTTTAGAAATTCAGATAAGTTTGAAACAACTATTGAAGAAAAAAATGATTTTGCCTGCGATATTCATGGAGCTAGTTCATCTACTCCTCGTGAACATCTTAAAGTTAATTTTGTAATTAATAGAAACCAAGATAAAATCCCCGTTTATTTTAATCTTATTCATTACGAACAATAATTTAATATAACTATAATAAAAATACTTTGTTTCTTTTTCAAGACAAAAACTAAATATATTTATATATATTCTTTAATACATATAAATATTTTTACTCCGCCGAACCGGAATCGAACCAGTGACCCTAGGAACACAACTAACCAACTACAGTCCCATGCTCTACCAACTGAGCTATCAGCGGGGTTGGGTGTTTCAACCATATATACTAGAGAAATTATTTTTAAGTTTTTTACGCATTTCTCAAAAGAAATGCCTATGTATCCAAAGGGAATACGCATTTTTTCATATTATAGTGAAAATGTCTATCCTTTAATCTAATAAATTAGATTTCTATAGTGTATATTCAATCCAATAAATTAGATTTCTATAGTGTATATTCAATCTAATAAATTAGATTTCTATAGTGTCTAAATAGTTTCTTAAATTAAACATAACTAATTTTGAGCATTCAATGTCACTTTCAAAGTTATTTCCTGACCATACTCTAGACCAACTAATATCATTTGATAATTTTTCAAATTCTTTTTGATGAGCAGAATATTTACTTCCCAAAACATAAGCAAGTATATAACTTTGTACTGCGTAACTACTAGGGTAACTAGGAGTATCCGCATGTTTACTTCGTAAATATTTAATTGGATATCCATATATCATACAAAGCTGATGGGGACGAGGTCTATTATAAATCTGTTTTAATTTCAATGATATAATTGCGCAATCCTTAACTAATTTATCTATTACATCTTTTTTATATTTTAATTTTTTGTCATCACAATATTTTAAAAATGGCTTCACTGGGTCTTTATCTAAATCCTTAAATCTTCTTCTATTCTCTGCCACCTCCTTTTTATTATCAATTGTTAAGTTAGTTATCTCAAATAAATTTTGGCATTCTTTTCTAGTTTTATCACTACTATTTAGAGGACATTCTGGAATATTTTGTAGTGGTAAAGGTTCTTTTAATATATCTAAAGGTTCCTTTATTAATCCTTCATAAAATGTATTCAAATATCCCCACTTCACTTTATCTATATCCATATTTGGTTTCACTATTGACTTCTTTTGTACCTCAAAACCCTCTTTTATATTTCTTGAATAACTGTAACTAACTATAAAATAAGCTATAATCAACGAAATAACTATTAAATAACCTCTCTTCATTACTACTATTTTATTTTGATATTTAAATTTTATTTAGAATCATAAATTGATATTTAACCATAAGTATTTTTAGTTTTATGCGACTAGAAATAACTATCGACATTCCGTCTATTCCCGGAACTGTAGCTTCTCCTATACAACCTCCTTCTATTTATTTAGAATCAATACAAAAATCTAGCAAAATGAATGGCATTAATAACATCCCTACTTATTCCCAAAATTACAATCATCGGAAACGAATGATTCCTGCTATTCCCGATTGGGTTTTAGCAATGATTATTATTCTACAATTTGCCGCTATTTGTACTGTAATTGGAATTTATGGCTAGAAATGAATTGATAATCCCCCAAAATAACTTTGTAAAATGAAAAATAATTTTTTCAATGATTTTCAGGTAACTAAATCTCATAATTATATCCGCTGTTCTCTAAATTCATGCTCTTCATGTAAACTAGATTATAATAGAAGTCCTAAAAAACCCAAAAAAGCTCTTTTAGCTTCTAATAAAATTTTTAACTACGACCCAGTTCTACCAATTAATATGAATGAAATTAAAAAAGAAGCAGAAAATGATGCCTATTGTAAATTATGTGTTTGTATGATGCTATTATTTTTTATTATTACTTGCGTTTGTCTATTAATTTTTTTGAAATTTTAGACATTTACATACTAACCTCTTATCAATAAAATAACTCGTTTAAAAGTATTTATAAACGTATGATTAGTGATTAGAATGAAATATATTGTTGAATATATTTGGATTGATGGCTCAGGAGGATTACGTAGTAAAAATAAAGTATATAATTCTAGACCTAGTTCTGTAAATGATATAACTATTTGGAACTTTGATGGTAGTTCTACAGGACAAGCAGAAACTAAAGATTCTGAAAGATTTTTAAAGCCTGTTTATATGTGTAATAATCCATTTTATGAGAATAGTTATTTAGTGCTTTGTGCGGTTTATAATGATGTACTATTAGAAGTTCCTGATAATAGAAATAATTTTGATTTATGTCAAAAGATACTAAATAAATATAAAGATATTGAACCATGGTTTGGATTTGAACAAGAATATTTCCTTTTCCAAAGATGTAAAACAAGTAATAGTAATATACCTTTAGGTGTTGAACAGGTAACGGATTGTAATGAACAAGGACAATATTATTGTAGTGTTGGAGCAGAAAATTCATTTGGTCGCTCCATTGTTATTGAACATTTACATAATTGTATAAAGGCTGGTTTAGATATTTATGGAACTAACGCAGAAGTTGCTCCTAGTCAATGGGAATTTCAAATAGGTACCGTAGCAGGTATTGAAGCGGCTCATCAACTTTGGATTGCTCGCTATATTCTTCTTTTAACCGCCGAAAAACATGATGTTTGTGTATCATTCCATCCTAAACCATTTAAACACCTTAATGGTTCGGGATGTCACACTAATTTTTCCACTAGAGATACCAGGAATATTGGAGGATACGATATTATGATTCGTGATATGTTTGCTAAACTTGAAGCTAATCATAATGAACATATACTTAATTATGGCGATTATAATACACTTCGTTTAACCGGTTTACATGAAACCGCCAGTATAGACAAGTTTACATGGGGAGTAGGAAGTAGAGGAACTAGTGTAAGAGTAGGTATTGAAACAAGGAATAATCGTTGTGGGTATTTTGAGGACCGTAGGCCGGCCAGCAATTGTGACCCCTATCTAGTTTCTATGTTACTTGTTAAAACTACAAGTGAACTATTAGAAACTGATGTTAATTCTAGTTATTTTAAATCATCCTAAATAATAATTTACAAAATTGATTTTATTATGAAATAAACATAATAAAATAAATAAGTTATAATGTCATTCGTTACTAGTAAAATTGGATTTTTGGAAACTTTACCTATTCATGAACTTCAACTAGGTCAAAATTTGGCATCTACTGTCTTTTCATCACCCAGAGCAGCTAGTCCAGTACGTGGCATGTCTCCAGTAAGAGCTAGCAGTCCTGTTAGAATTCGTAATAGAAGTCCTGTAAGGAAGTCAAAAAATACAAGTATCTATATTAATAGCTATTCAGTTCATGAAATAACTACAATTGATTCTGAACATATTCCTGAATATTTTCTTAAAACTAATCTTGAACAACTAAAGAAGTTTAATATTGAAACAAATATTGATTTTATTTATGATATTCTTGATATTTATATGAACCTTGGTACAATCAAACAAAAAGAAAGTTTCATTCAAAATATGGATGAGCCTGAAACAATTAAAAAGATTTGTAAGGAGGCAACAATTATCTTTAAAGTTAGACTATGGGGTATTCATAATCAACTTATTACTGAAAAACTAAGAGAACAATTCAAATCTTACAAATATATTGTTCCAACTAATATTCATGTAATGTGTAATGAACTTACACTAAATAGTGAAGAAGCTGTTCTTAATTATAGGTTTAGAGTTTGTGTTAATCTAGATTGGAATCTTTTAACTATTTTAGGAAAGAATACCATTTATTTTGAAATTAGTATTAATAAACTATCATCGGCTTATAAACAATTTTATGAATCGTTTAGATATCAATGTAAAAATGAACCAATTCTAAATGATATGTTTATGGAACTTGCGAAAAAGTTTGAAGAAGAAACTAAGAGAAATATGTCGTCTATGATGGCGGATTTTTTAGATAAATAAGGAAAAATTAGTAATAACTTTTATTAATAATTATATATGGCTACTGAAATTATAAAAGTTTCTCTTGATACTCCACTAAAAGAATCTTCAAAATTTAGTAAATTTGAACTTTGGGACCATCAAAAACGAATGTTAACAAGATGTACACAGATAGAAAATACCATGGTAAATACAAAAGAACCTATTGGTGTTTTAGCTGATAGACCAGGTACTGGCAAAACATTTGTTGCCCTTTCTATTATTTTAAATGATTTAACCAATGTTAATTTAATTGTTGTACCTCAAAATATCTTTGTACAATGGGATGAAGCTATTCGGTCTTTTTGTGATCTAGATGTTGTCCGCTATAAAAGTTTTACCAATTATAGTGACATCACAGAAATTTATAAAGACAATAATATCTTTAAAAATTTAGATATTATCTTAACAACTTCTTTATATTATCATTTAGTATCCGGTACTATTAATAGTATTAAAAGTATAACATTAAATAGAGTATTTTTTGATGAAATAGATACTATTAATAATATGATTAGAGACCCTATTGATTGTAAATTTATCTGGTTTATATCTGCTTCATTTAAAGAAAATAAGATTGGTTGTTATTCTCTAAATAATATTTCTAAAAGAATTTGTATTTGTGAAGATGAGGTTATAGATGAATCTATTAAATTAACTCTACCTAAAAATGAAATAATACCTTGTTACAATTTATTTACTGAAATGGTAAAAGATATATTACCTCAAAAAACTATTTCTGAACTTAACGCATTAGATTTTAATACAAATACCTATAAGTTTGTTACAAAAGTTCCTATTAATGAAAGAGAATATTTAGAATATTTATTAGTTGATTTGAAAGAAATTATAATTAATAATGAGGTTAATATTAAAAATTTGTATTTAGCTAAAAAAGAAATGGAAGAATCTGGATTTTTCAGTGGTCTAATTTTACAACAAAAATCTAATTCTTTCATTCAACAAATCCAAATTTCTCAAAATACAATTGAAGGCGCTAAAATTCTTAAAAAACAATTGTATGAAAGACTTCGTGATAAACAAATTTGTCCTTTGACATTTACCAATTTAGAAAATGGCAATAAACTTGTATCTAAATGTTGTAAAATGTGCTATTCTAAAGATTACTTTTCTAAAATAAATACAGATATATTATGTAGTTTATGTGAAAAACCTCTTAAATATCCAACCAGTTATTTGGAAGAAAAAAAGTTAATATCAAGAAAACCCAAAGAAAATCGTAACTATAAAATAGATTCTATAAAAGAAATCATTTTGAAATTAAATAAACAAAAAAATATTATTTTTTCAGACTTTCCTGCCATTTTTAAAACTTTGGAAGATTTTCTTAAAGATAAAGATATTCATTTTATTACTTTAGATGGTGGCAGTATTGAATCTTTAAATAAAGCAGTAATTCAATATAAAAATGGTTCTACTAGTTTCTTATTAGTTGATTCTAGTATGAATGGTTGTGGTATGAATTTTGAAAACACAGAAAACATTATTTTCATTCATAAAACTAATCCTGAATTAGAAAATCAGGTTATTGGCAGGGCACAACGACCTGGTAGAAAATCTACATTAACCATTTATAGACTTTTACATTCTAATGAACAATAAATATTACTAATTAATAATTTAATATTAATTAATAATAGAATATATGTCAAGTTATAAACAGTTTTTAACTATTTATTATTGTATTATTAAGGATAATTCATTACTTCCTATAAAATCCGCCCTAAACATATTATTTAAAATGATTCAATCTATTAATGATTCTGATATAGAATTATATAATCAGACAATTTCTAATAAATTTGATAATATTTTAGATACTTTAAATTCATCTGAACAAAAAGAAAATATAATTAAAGAAATTAAAAATCAGATAAAATTAACTTCTGAAATGAATGATTCTATTTATAGAGATATTATAAATACTATAATGAATACTATTAATAAATATATAATAGTGATAATGAATCAAAGAAATTCATATAGTAGTAAAAATGTAATAAACGCCGAATTTCTAAATAATGAATTTACTAAATTAGGAACAATAGATGGACCAACTTTTGCTAAACAATTTACTAATTTAAAATATTTTAATAAAAGTTCTGCTAGTCCTACTATAATTATTTCTGGTAGAATGAATCCTTCTAAAATTTCTAATAGTATTAAGAGTAAAAATAGTAATATTATAGATAATGCTTATTATATGAAACTATTTAGAACTGATAAATATAATACAGAATTAATAAAAGAACTGAACATATATGAATGTCTATTTAACTTAACTAAATACAATATTACACCAAATATATTAAATAGAATCTACACAGGAAAAATTATGAATATTTTAGAATTTTTTGAAAATGTTAAAGGAAAAGAAGATATATATAAACAAATTAAAGGTGAAACTGCTTTAGAAGGTTCATTTTTAAATAATGAAGGCTATGTTATTATGACTGAACCAGGTACTGATACTTTAGAACAATTATTATCAGGTTTTAATTATAAAAATACACCATCTGCTGAAATTAATACTATATTAAATAATATATATATACAAATATTTTATACATTATATGTGATGTCACAAATCCGATTTGGACATAATGATTTACATTATGGTAATATTTTCATTCAAACTTTAGATAGTCCAATTCAATTAAACTATAAGGTTATGGGTAAATACTATTCAATTACAACTAAACATTTAGTTAAAATATATGATTTTGATCATTCTAGTATATATTCTAATGTTCAAGTTAAGAATAAAATGAATAGTTTTAATTTAGTTAAAACTGATAATATGGCTGTTTATAATTATTTAAATCGTTTTGATTTAAGTATAATAAGATTAACTATCGCACAAAAACATGTAATTGGATATTCTAAAATTTTAGATGATATTAATACAATTATTAATGCTTGTGTAGATGCTCGTGATAATTTTGGAATAATGAAAAATGTTTGGTTAAAATTAGATTATCTAAAACAATTTGAAGTATTCTCTATTGATGAAAAACAAAATTTAGTTTACACTATTGATGATTATGAAATTACCTACTCCTAAATAATATAATATTATTAATTAATAATTAAATATTAATTAATAATAGTAATGAACAATTATAAACAATTTTTAAACAACTATTATTGTATTATTAAAGAAAAAAATCTACTACCTTTAAACAATCTATTAAAGTCATTATGTTTAATGATTCAAACAATAAATTCTAAAGATATAGATATTTACAATAATATTATTTCTGGTAACTTAAATTATGTATTAGAAAAACTCAATAATTCACAATACAAATTACATATAATTAAAGAAATACAAAAAGATATTTATATAACTTCTGTAATAGATGATGGAACTATTAGAGGTATAATTGGAACCATACTAATTATAATTGACAACTATAGTAAAATATTGCTAAATAAAAGAGAAACCTATAAGAGTAAAGAGGTGATTAATAATGATTTTTTGAATGGTGAATTTGTACAATTAGGAAATATTGATGGTGGTGAATTTGCTAAAAAATTCATTAATTTAACCTATTTTCCTAAAATATCTGCCAGTAACAGCGTTATAATTTATGGTAATATCAATCCATCAATGATTTCAAACAGTGTTAAAAGACAAAATAGCAATATCATAGATAAAAGGTACTATATGAAAATATTTAGAACAGATAAATTTACAGAAGCTCTAGTTAAAGAATTAAATATATATGAGGTTATTTTTAATCTTGCGAAATATAATATAACACCTCATATATTGAATAGAATATGTACGGGAAAAATAGTGAATGTTTTAGATTTATTTGATTTTGTTAAAGGTAGAGAACATATTGGTAAAATGATGAGTACACCTGGAACAACATTTGGTTCTTTCGCAAATAATGAGGCTTACATGATAATGACTGAACAAGGAAGTAAAGTTGTAAGAGATTATAATAAAAATAAAGATTTTCAAATAGATGAAGTTATATTTCAATTATTATATAGCTTATATGTATTTTCTAAAATAGGATTTTATCACTATGATTTACATAATGGCAATTCATTCATTTATGAATTAGATAAACCAACAGATTTATATTATAAAGTTATGGGTAAGTATTATCATATCAAAACTAAATATTTTATTAAGATATATGATTTTGATTATTCAAAAATAATACAAGATACTGAACTAATAATTAATGATAAAACAAAAATTACATTTAATAAAATGTTTGATTCCTTTGATACAAGTCCAGATAGCCAAATACTAAATAAAAAAGATATAGATTTAATGTTAATGTCCTGGAATGATTTAAAAACAGGTTCCAAAGATGTTAAATTGGATTTATTTAAAAAAGAATATAGACAAGTTTTGGCCAAATTAACAACTAAAGACGATATCAATAAATTAATGGAAAATATTTGGAAAACATGTACGTTTTTTAGAGAATTTGAAATACCAGCTGTAAATGAAAATGAAAATTTAGTTTATACAATTGATAATTATAAAATAAGATATTTACATTAATTATTTAGGGAATTTGAATAAGTTCTAAAGTTAATATACAACTCTTAAATCTAATAGGAGTACTGAATGTACTGGCATCAACTATTGATAAATTTATACCATTCAATAAATTAACTGTACAGGAAGGAGTTACTCCAGTCCTAAAAACAGATTTATCACTGTTATTGGTAAACATGAAGCCACGCCCTTGAGGTGTTCCTAAAGGAAGTGGAATGTTTGAATTTATAAATGTAAAACTAGGAGAAATTAATATCAGATCTTGGTCACCTGGTTTATGGGGTATACTAGTATATGTATACTGAATATCTACAATTTTACATGTATAATTACCACTTAATCCTAAAAAATAAAATGTATCATTGGCTACAGATAAATAAATTTGTAAAAACACCATTTAAATTTATTAAAGAGAATTATTATTAAATATTATATTAATTAAATGAATGACTATTTATTTATATTATATTAATTAAATGAATGACTATTGATTTATATTATATTAATTAAATGAATGACTATTTATTTATATTATATTAATTAAATGAATGACTATTGATTTATATTATATTAATTAAATGAATGACTATTTATTTATATTATATTAATTAAATGAATGACTATTTATTTATATTATATTAATTTAGAATGTTTTGGTTCTTAATTACTATAATACTATTATTTTTATTAATTTTGAGTAGAAGACAATATGTAAAACCCGAATCTATATACTATGAAGAAAGAATTGTAACTTTATTACACTTATTAATTAGACAAACTATCCGATGGGCATACGCAAGTGCCCAAGATGCGAATCCTCTTGTTTCGATTCTTCACGCAAACTACGCAAATGGTTATTTGATGGTTTTAAAAGATTATATAGCTAATTTTAATATATCTAATAAAACATTTTATAAATTAACTAAAACTGATTTAATGACTTTAGAAAAAAGAGTATTATCTATACAGGATAAAGCTCTAAAACGTTTATTGAAACACACTAAAAAATGTATACGCATTGATAATGATAACCTATTAAGTACTATGTTATTTAACTCTTAACAATAGAAAGAGTTTTTCTGTATATAATGTGGAAATAGAAATTTGCTTCCCGCTACTAGAGCTATAGAAAAATGAACAAATCAAAGTATCTTTTTATATTTTTTAAAAGTTATAAAAATATACATAAAGTTCTTATAAAACCTATAGGTCTAGTAGCGGAAATGAAAAATCTATATAAAAACATCAAACTATTAGAAACTGTTATAAAGATGATTGACGATACGAGATTACAGACTGATATTTTTAGGGCTAACATTTTAGCTCATTTAAAAACCGATAATGTTTTGGTTGATATAATCATTGGAACTTTTGTTATGACTTTTATTAATAGATTTGTAACATGGATTTCAAAATTAAATGTATTTTATAATATTTCTAAATTATTTAGATTTAGGTTATCAAAAAAAAATGAAATTATTCTTACTAGAAAAGAATATATTAGTACAAATGTATGGGATACTAAAATTTCCTATCCAAAATGTATTTTAGCAATTTATAATTATATTAATAAAAATAATCTATTTAATACCGGTTCTATGAGGTTTATGGAGTATAAATCTAAACAACCCAATGAGGTAAGTTATATTATTGATAGTAAAATTCCAATTCCTCTTAAAAATGATATTTACTTTGAGATGATTTGTAGTGAGGATGGAAGAACTGTAGCGGAAAATAATAAAGGTGAAAAGACTTTAGAACATCGCTATTCTGTTTATAGTTATAAGAAATCATTAAAGGAACTAAGTAGTTTTATGACAGAACTAATTAGAGATTTAGAAAAAGATGTAATTGAAGAAATGAATAAGAAACCGTTTTATTTTATTTTTGATAAAAAGGAGGAAGGTACTTTATATTTCGATGAATATAATTTAGAAAATGATAGAAATTTTGATAATATCTTTTTTGATGAAAAAATTGCCCTAAAGAATAGATTAGATTTCTTTATTAAAAATCGTGAATGGTATAGTAAAAAGGGTATTCCTTACACATTAGGTTTAATGTTTAGTGGTAAACCTGGATGCGGCAAAACATCTACAATTAAGGCAATCGCAAAATATACAAATAGACATATTATTGATATTCCACTAAATAAGATTGATAGTTGTAGGGATTTAATGAATATTTTCTATGGAGAAGAAATTAATGGTAAGAAGATTCCCATGAATAAACGTATTTATCTTTTTGAAGACATTGATACGATTATAGATGTTCTTAAAGAACGTGAAAAAGAACAAGATAAACCCAAAGATATTACTGAATCTGTATTAAAACAAAACGCAAATAGTATGGAAAAAATAGCAGAAAGCATTACCAAAAATAGTGAAATGGTAAGTTCAATGATTCAATCACAAAATAGTTCAAATAAACAAAATATGGTAGTAAATCCTTTTGGTATAAAACAAAATGATAAATTAAATTTAGGATTTTTCTTAAATCTAATAGATGGTGTTCTTGAAACTCCTGGCAGAATTCTAATTATCTCTACTAATTTCCCTGATAAATTAGATAAAGCTTTAGTTCGTCCTGGTAGAATCGATATGAAGATTCATTTAGAAAAGTGTAGTAAACAAATGATAATGGATATTTTACAGCATTATTATGAATTAGATTTTAACAATGTTAAAATGAATGATGAAATTATTCATTGCCTTTATTCTAAACAAATTACACCGGCAGAATTATACCAATTCTGTTTCAAATTTAAATCCTATGATTTTATGGTTCTACAAATTCAAAATCAAGGAATCGATATAGTTTTTAATCAAATTATTGATAGAGAACAAGAGGCCAAATTAGAAAAAGAAAAAGAACTCATTTTAACTCAAAAAGATAAAAGTAAACGTAGAAGAAATAGCTACAGAAGAGAAAGTTCTGATGAGGACTATGGAGGAAATAGAACAGATGAAGAAAGTGAAGATGATGAAAACGAATAAATAAATTAAGCTTACAAATAATTTATTTATTTTTTATACATATAAATAATCTACAATATAACTCAAATTTCTTATATAACATGTACTATTTGAACTTGCGAAAACTCTTATTGCGTAACTTACACTATCTGTTGTATTTGGTTCATCAATAACTACCATTGATATATCAGTTGAACTTCCTGTTAATGGTATATATCTGGTTGCTAGTGAACTATTTAAATTATCCTGATCGCCTGGTGTTTGACAAATTTGAACATCCGTTACATTAACAGCTACATTATTTGCCAGGTTTATAGCATCAATTGTAGGTGTACTACCATTACTTCTTGTAATTGTTGAAGCGAATTGGTAATTGTTTGTCGCGACTGTAAATAGGTATTGAACAGTTATTCTTATTCTTGTTGTATCTGTTGGAGGATTAATTGAAAAATAGGTAACATTCATTGGCATGTTTATTGAAATATCAAATGAAAGCCTTTTATCAGAACTTCCATAGAAATAACGAGATAAACTATCTACATAATGTTTAGTAGTTAACTGATAATTTTTAGTTACATTTTCTGTCTCACATAAAGGTAATTTATTAAAGGTAACATTTCCTGTAACAAAAATATTATTTGATACAGATAAACCACTGATGAAAACTTGACCACCAAATGTAGAATTTCCTGTTGTTAGTAAATCAATACCTAGTATACTACCAGTAATACTTAAATTTCCCTTAACTAAAACATTATTTGTAATATATAAACCACTTAATGTTAAATTATCGCCAAATGTTACATTTCCTTTAACAAATAATGTACCGTTGGATATACTACCATTGGAAATATAAAGTCCACTCGCAAACAAATTATTGCCAAAAGTAGCATTATTTGTCACTACTAATTCTTTAGCAAACAAATGAATACCAAATGTTGAGTTACCAGTAACTAATAAATTACCATTGAGAACACAATTATTTGATACGTAAAGGCCACTTATAAATACATAATTGCCAAATGTAGATTTCCCAGTAACTAATAAATCACTGTTTAGAACTGTATTATTTGATATATGAAGACCACTTATAGATACATGATTACCAAATGTAGAATTGCCAGTAACTAATAAATCACCATTGAGAACGCAATTATTAGATACGTGAAGACCACTAATAAATAGACGATCGCCAAATGTAGCATTGCCAGTAACTAATAAATTATGATTTAGAACAACACTATTTGATACATGAAGACCACTGATGAATACATAATTATTAAATGTAGAATTTCCTGTAACAAATAAATAACTATTTAGTTTTGCTTCATTGAATACATATAATTTATTAGAGTATAGATTATTATTAAAAGTAGCATTATTATTAACTTGAACATTACTAAAGTCCATTTGACCCTCAACTAAAAGATTTCCCTTAACTAAAGCATTATTAGAGACATATAATCCACTAGTATGTAAGTTATTATTAAAGGTACTAAAGCCACTTACAAATAAGTTAGTATTTGTATTAAGCGAACCGGATATAGTAACATTTTCTTTAAAAAGAGCGTCCTTTTCTACAAATATTTCTTGTAAAACAGAATAATCTTCAACATTTAAAATATTATGAATATAAACATTATGAGAAACATATATACCACTAGCATATAAATATCCAAATGTAGAATTCCCACTAACTCTCAAATCACCCAGTACATTTAATCTATTTGTAACCGTTATATTTTTAGTTTGAATATCGTTAAATGAAGAATTATTCTCAACTACCAAATTATTAAATGTCGCTTGATTTGTTACTTGTATATTATTAAAAGTAGCATTTCCCAAAATATTCAAATTACCACTAATACTAATATTTTGCGAAACATCTAAAGTATTTAATTTGGTATTACCTGTAACAAATAAATGATTAAGTAAATAGGCATTATTGGAAACATATAGATAATTAGAATTATTAAAGTTATCAACAAATAAATTATTATCTATAAAGGCATTATGTGTTACATGAAGAGCACTTGTAGAAATAGTTTGGTCAAAAGTTGCGTTTGTAAAATCTGCGTTAACCGTTATACCAATTACAGAACCTTCAATATTAAGAGTTCCGTTGATAAACATATCGCCAGAAATTCTAACAGTATCGTACATTTTAATGTTATTTGAATGAATATTTAGAGAATCGTTATCTTGATAAATATGACCATAATAATTAGAATGTTGATTTTCAACTAAATAATTTTTATAAATGATATTACTACCACCTATATATTTAAAAATTCTTGAATAAATTGTATTTTGATTAAAAATTACACTATTTTTATCATTTACAATTGATGTAATATAGTTATTAAAAGAAGCCATTCTAATATTGTGTTATATATAATATTTTAAATTTTATCATAATTTTAAAATATTATTTAGTTTAATTTTATTCATCTTTTACATATTTACTTTTTAGGATTCTTCAATGACATATAGGTAAATAGCCAAATTATTGACGTATAATAAATTAGCACTGTTATCACTACAAATAGTTCTAACATTGTAATAATGTGTACCGGCACCAGGGGCATCAATCTTATAGAATGTGAGTGTTCTACTGGATTGATTAATTAGTTGTTCATTTGTAAGTGCCTTATTCATATTATCAACAGTTGCTAATGAGTTAGTAACGGCAACATCATTAGAGCTTAAGGCATTACCAATGGCAATGTTAATATCAGATGTTGTAGGTGTAGAAGCTGTACCTCTTGAAACAGTCCAAGCAGTATCAACTCTTTGATTATAACTATTGTATACGCTTAATCTAACTTCAACCTTAACCTTTTGACCACTATTCAATGTAACAGCTAATGAACTAGCTTGTAAGAAACTAGGTGTAGTACTGATAGCATAACTTGTGTTTGTATTATCAAGAGTATTGGCTAAATACATTCTTGACAAGAATACACCATTTCTTTGGTAGCTATTAGAGTTGATGAATCCTGAACCAGATACAGTCAATGAACCAGTTATAACTACAGGACCACTAACATTCATACCATTCAATACACTGAAGTTATTAGTAACTGTCAAATTGTTAATTGAAACATTTGAATCGAATGTAGCATTACCAGCAGCTAATAATGTATTAATGATAGAACCATTAGTGACATTAAGAGCTCCTGCGTTAACTGTAGCGGCTCCAAGAGAACCTCCAACAGAAAGATTATTGGTAATAGAACCACTAGCGGCTCCAATAGAACCACCAATTGTAGCATTATTAGTAACCAATAAAGCATTAACTGAAACATTACTGCCGAAAGTAGCTTCACCAGCAGCTAATAATGTATTAATAATAGAAGCATTGGTGACATTAAGAGCTCCAGCGTTAACTGTAGCAGCAGCAAGTGAACCAATAACAGATGCGTTATTAGTTACTGTTAAACTACTAATAGAAACATTGTTACCGAAAGTAGCTTCACCAGCAGCTAATAATGTGTTAATGATTGAAGCATTAGTAACATTAAGAGCTCCAGCGTTAACTGTAGCTGCTCCAAGGGAACCAATAACAGAAGCATTATTAGTAACTGTTAAACTACTAACAGAAACATTAGTACTGAATGTCACATTACCAGCAGCTAATAAAGTGTTAATAATAGAAGCATTGGTAACATTAAGAGAACCGGCATTAACTGTAGAGGCACCAAGAGAACCACCAATGGAAGCATTATTAGTAACTTGTAAAGCATTAACAGAAACATTAGTACTGAATGTCACATTACCAGCAGCTAATAAAGTGTTAATAATAGAAGCATTGGTAACATTAAGAGAACCGGCATTAACTGTAGAGGCACCAAGAGAACCACCAATGGAAGCATTATTAGTAACTTGTAAAGCATTAACAGAAACATTAGTACTGAATGTCACATTACCAGCAGCTAATAAAGTGTTAATAATAGAAGCATTGGTAACATTAAGAGTTCCGGCGTTAACTGTGGCGGCACTAAGAGAACCAACAACGGAGGCATTATTAGTAACAGTTAAACTACTAATAGAGACGTTGTTACCGAAAGTAGCTTCGCCGGCAGCTAATAAAGTGTTAATAACTGAAGCATTCGTAACATTAAGAGCTCCAGCGTTAACTGTAGCGGCACTAAGTGAACCACCAACAGAGGCATTACTGGTAACTTGTAAATCATTAACAGAAACATTAGTACTGAATGTGGCATTACCAGCAGCTAATAAAGTGTTAATAATAGAAGCGTTGGTGACGTTAAGAGCTCCGGCATTAACAGTAGCGACACTAAGAGAACCAACAATAGAAACATTATTTGATACACTTAATCCACTAGCAGATAAGTTTTGACCAAATGTAGAATCACCACTAACACTTAAAATACTGCTAAGAACAGTAGAACCAGTAACTGTTAGACCAGATTGTATATTAGCACTTTGACTAATAGAAAGAGTACTAGCAGCCAAATTATTAGCAAATGTACCATTATTGGCAATTACTAATCCATTAGCACTAAGTAAACCACTAACTATAGCGTAGCCAGTAGCATTTTGTACTAGGATAGTGCTATTTTCAGTTAACTCGGGGCTAGAAAGGATAAAGGCATTCTCAGGAGCCTTAAATATATAGTTAGTACCGTTAGGTCCAACCTTAAGATAGGCTTGAGTATCACTGTTATTGTCTCTGATGTTAATACCAGCCCCACGAGCAGTTCCACTGCCAGTTGCGTCCTTATTGAGGAGAATAGTATTATCAGTGATAGCTAAGTTACTAGTATTAATATAATTCATTGAACCAGCTATGTTAATTATATCGCCACTACCACCAATGTTAATAGTAGTTACACCAGTAGTACTATTAGAACCTATATTAACAGTTTGTACACTTTCAGAGCAGGCAATATTAACAGTAGAACTATTGTTACCCAAGTTAAGGGTATTACCAATAGAATGAATAGTGTCTGTACTAAGTGTACCAACAACGGAAGCACTATTAGTAACAGTTAAACTACTAATAGAAACGTTGTTACCGAAAGTAGCTTCACCAGCAGCTAATAATGTATTAATAATAGAAGCGTTGGTGACATTAAGAGCTCCAGCGTTAACTGTAACTACACCAAGAGAACCAACAATAGAAGCACTGTTAGTAACTGTTAAATTACTAATAGAAACATTAGTACTGAATGTAGCATTACCAGCAGCTAATAAAGTGTTAATGATTGAAGCATTAGTAACATTAAGAGCTCCGGCATTAACAGTAGCGGCACTAAGAGAACCAACAACAGAGGCGTTATTAGTAACTGTTAAACTACTAATAGAAACATTGTTACCGAAAGTAACTTCACCAGCAGCTAATAATGTATTAATAATAGAAGCGTTGGTGACATTAAGAGCTCCGGCATTAACAGTGGCTACACCAAGAGAACCACCAATAGAAGCATTATTAGTAACTTGTAAAGCATTAACAGAAACATTAGTACTGAATGTAGCGTTACCAGCAGCTAATAAAGTGTTAATAGTGGAAGCATTGGTGACATTAAGAGCTCCGGCATTAACAGTAGCGGCACTAAGAGAACCAACAATAGAGGCGTTATTAGTAACAGTTAAACTACTAATAGAGACATTGTTACCGAAAGTAACTTCACCAGCAGCTAATAAAGTGTTAATAATAGATGCGTTGGTGACGTTAAGAGCTCCTGCGTTGACTGTAGCGGCACTAAGAGAACCAATAATGGATGCGTTGTTAGTAACAGTTAAGCTACTGGCAGAAAGATTAGCACCAAAAGTAGCATTACTAGATACAAGAACAGTTCCTAAAACATCAAGATTGGCGGAAGGATTTGTCTTGGCAATACCAACTTTACCATTAGCAACAACTAAACCAAGTTTAGTACCGACAGCTGAAACCGCATCAGTAGATTGCCAGGTATAGAATTGTATACTGTTATTATCATCAATACCACCATCATGGATAGACTTAATAGTGTGAGCATAGCCACCACCAGAGTTATAGTTCATAACTAATTGGTCTCTTGTAGTTTCATTAGAGCCATTGCCATTCATAACGTTAATAGCTTTAGTGAATGTAGCAGAATCGGTAACACTAATCTTATTCATGGTATTAACACCATCAAAGGAGGCATTGCCTACAATTTTGGCTGTTCCATTAACATGTAGTAATGAAGTGGGATTAGTTGTGGCAATACCGACATTACCATTACTGTGTACACGCATACGTTCATTTCTTGTATTAGAACCAGTAGAAATACTTACGCCATCGTAACCATTAATAGATAACCCGTCAGGAGTTGCGCCACCACCATCGTGGTCATAGACCATAATACTTACATTGTATCCATTACCACTACCAAGATAACCGTTTCTGAAGAAGATACCATTTTCAGAACCCATTTCAAAGGCACGAATAAGTAAGTTACCACTAAGATCTAAAGGAACAGTAGGATTATTATGACCAATAGCAACTCTGTTTGTAACTCTTAAGCCACTAATAGAAAGAACATTACTAAATGTAGCATTATTAGATACAATAAGGTTTCCACTAATAGCTAAGTTTTGACTAACAAATAGACCACTAACAGTCAATCTTTGAGCAAATGTAGCATTATTAGAAACATTGAGATTTCCACTAATAGAAACATTATTAGAAACATTCAAACCACTAATGTATAATAAGTTACCAAATGTTGAACTTCCTGGAATATTGATACTGTTGAGGTTGAGAGAACCAACATATCCGAGGTCACCTAAGATATAAACATTACTTGTAAATGTAGTTGTTCCATCAATTACAACACTGCCACTGATAGAAACATTTTGACTGACAAGTAGATTTTTAACATTAACATCAGAAGAGAATGTAGCATTGTTATTAACTAGCAAGTTTTGATTAACAGTTAAATTATTAGAAATAACGGCATCATTTGAAACTGATAATGAGCTAATAGAAACGTTATTAGCAAATGTAGCATTAGTTTCAACATTGAGGTTACCATTAACTAATAAATCTTGAGTAACACGTAAACCGCTTACAGTTAATTGAGAGGCAAATGTAGAATTACTGCTAACTAATAAATAACCAGTAATAACTGCGTTCTGACTAACAAGTAGTGAGTTATTGATAAGAATGTTTTCACTAACTGTTAATGAGTTATTAATTAGAGCATTGTTGCTAATAGTTAAACCACTAATACCTACATGAGAATTAAAGGTAGCATCTCCTTGAATATTAAGTGAGCCACTAACACTAAGGTTTTGACTAATGTCTAAGTTACCTCTAATTAAACCATTGTTACTAATCATTAATCCACTAACTGATAATTGAGAGGCAAATGTAGCATTACCACTAATACTCAAATTAGAATTCATGGTAACATTACCTAATAGTTCAGCAGTATTAGTTACTAGTAAAGTAGAAACACTTACATTTTGAGCAAAGGTAGTATCACTAGCAACATTGAGGTTATTTCCTAGAGAAACACCATTGTTAACAGTTAAAGTATCAGTAGTTATATTGTTACTAAATATTGCGTTATTAGCAACATTCAATGTTCCAATATAAGCATTATTAAACTTACTGTCAATTGTGGATTTGGTGTAGAAAGTATCATCTTGAGTAAGGAAAGGTGTTGTTAATCTATAGTTAGATTCAGGAGCCTTTAAGTAGAAATTAACACCAGTTGTACCAACAACAATGTAACCTTGAGCATCAGTATCGTTATCTCTAATATTGATACCTGCGCCACGAGCAGTACCACTGCCTACAGCGTCCTTATTAAGTAAAATAACCTTATCAGTAACAGCTAAATTAGTAACACCAATGTAATTCATGGAACCACCAATGTTAATAATATCACCATAGTCACCAATGTTAATAACAGTTTGACCGGTGGAACCATTAGAACCAATGTTAACAGTTTGTATGTTTTCAGAGCAGGCAATGTTAACAGTTTCAGCATTGCTACCAATACTTAAAACAGAGCCTATAGAATAAATAGTATTGGTATTCATACTGCTATAAGCATACATGGTTTGAGCATTGACTCCTCCAGCTGTTAAAGTTCCATTTAGTGAACCACTTCCGGATATTGCTAATGTAGCAGCTGATAATGTACCATTAACTGTTGCGTTATTAGTAACATATAAGCCACTAGCAGTTAATAATGAATTAATTGAAGCAGTACCACTAACCTTCATTGAGCCACTAACATTCAATGTACCACTGATATTAACGTTATTGGTAACATTAACACCACTGGCATTCAATACATTCTCTACAGTAGCTATATTAATAATTGCGTTATTAGAAACATATAAACCACTAGTAGATAAGTTTGAGCCAAATGTGGCGTTGCTTGAAACATTGAGTGTTCCGCTAATAGAAACATTTTGACTTACTGTTAGATTACCATTAATTATAGCGTTGTTAGTAACTGTTAAATTATTAATACTTACTCCTGAAGCAAATGTAGTATTACTATTAACAATTAAGTTGCCATCAACATTTACTCTATCTAATAACTGAACTCTTGCGTTAAAGGTAACATGGTCATTGAATACGGCATTATTTTCAAAGTTAGATGTTCCACTAACTGATATGTTTTGACCTACAGACAAGTTACCTAAAGTTCTTAGATTTTGGTTAAATGTACCTATACCACCAACTAATAAGTTACCATTAACAACAGCATTATTTGTAACTGTTAAGGTACTAATACTTACATTACTTCCTAAAGTAACATTATTGACAACATTAAGAGTGCCACTAATGTTAACATTTTGACTAACCAATAAACCACTAACTGATAATCTATTAGCAAATGTAGCATTGTTAGATACAGTCAAGTTACTAGCACTAACAATTGAAGCAAATGTAGCATTACTTGAAACATTAAGTGTTCCACTTACACTCATGTTTTGACTAACAGTTATACTTCCTCTTAAAGCTGTGTTATTAGAAATAGTAAGCCCACTAACAGATAAAGCTGATGCGAAAGTAGCATTGCTAGAAACATTCAGAGTACCACTAACTGCTACATTTTGACTTACATCTAAGTTACCTCTAATTAGTGCGTTATTAGATATTGTAAGACCACTAACTCCAACATGAGAACCAAATGTAGCAATACCACTGGCAATAAGAGTACCACTAATACCAACATTTTGACTTACAGTTAAGCTGCCTCTTACTAAGGCATTATTAGAAACTGTAAGACCACTTACACCAACATGGGAACCAAATGTGGCATTACCACTAGCAACTAAAGTACCAGAGATACCAACATTTTGACTTATAGTTAAGTTACCATTAACTAAGGCATTATTAGAAACCACTAATCCACTGGTAGATAATTCAGAAGCAAAGCTTGCGCTACTTGAGACACTTAATGTACCACTGATAGATACATTATTACTTACTCTAATACCGCTAACAGATAATAGGGAAGCTAATGTAGCATTACTAGAAACAGTAAGAGTACCACTAACACTCATGTTTTGACTGACATCTAAGTTGCCTCTTATTAAAGCATTATTAGATACAGTGAGGCCACTAACTCCAACATGAGAACCGAAGGTTGCGATACCACTGGCAACTAAAGTACCAGAGATACCAACATTTTGGCTAATAGTAAGGCTGCCTCTAATTAATGCGTTATTAGAAACTACCAATCCACTAGTAGATAATTCAGAAGCAAAGCTTGCGCTGCTAGAAACACTTAATGTACCACTGATAGATACATTATTGCTTACTCTAATGCCACTAACAGATAATAGGGAAGCTAATGTAGCATTACTAGAAACATTAAGAGTTCCACTAACACTCATGTTTTGACTGACATCTAAGCTGCCTCTAATTAAAGCATTATTGGATACAGTGAGACCACTGGCTCCAACATGAGAACCGAATGTGGCAATTCCACTGGCAATAAGAGTACCACTAATACCAATGTTTTGACTAATGGTTAGGTTACCATTAACTAAGGCATTATTGGATACTACTAATCCACTAGTAGATAATTCAGAAGCAAAGCTTGCGCTGCTAGAAACACTTAATGTACCACTGATAGATACATTATTGCTTACTCTAATGCCACTAACAGATAATAGGGAAGCTAATGTAGCATTACTAGAAACATTAAGAGTTCCACTAACACTCATGTTTTGACTGACATCTAAGTTGCCTCTAATTAAAGCATTATTGGATATAGTGAGACCACTAACTCCAACGTGAGAACCGAATGTAGCAATTCCACTGGCAATAACAGTACCAGAGACACCAACATTTTGACTAATGGTCAAGTTACCATTAACCAAGGCATTGTTAGATACAACTAATCCACTAGTAGATAATTCAGAAGCAAAGCTTGCGCTACTTGAGACACTTAATGTACCACTAATAGATACATTATTGCTTACTGTAATGCCACTAACAGATAGTAGGGAAGCTAATGTAGCATTACTAGAAACATTAAGAGTTCCACTAACACTCATGTTTTGACTGACATCTAAGCTGCCTCTAATTAAAGCATTATTGGATACAGTGAGACCACTAACACTAACTTGAGAGCCGAATGTGGCAATTCCACTGGCAATAAGAGTACCACTAATACCAACATTTTGACTAATAGTTAAGTTACCATTAACTATGGCATTGTTAGATACTATTAAGCCACTAACACTAACTTGAGAGCCGAATGTAGCAATTCCACTGGCAACTACAGTACCAGAGATACCAACATTTTGACTAATAGTTAATGAACCGTTAATAAGTGCGTTATTAGAAACGGTGAGGCCACTAATAGCAACGTGAGAACCGAATGTAGCGATACCACTAGCAACTAAAGTACCGGAGATACCAACATTTTGACTAACATGTAAATTACCCCTAATTAAGACATTATTGGAAACAGTGAGACCACTAACTCCAACATGAGAGCCGAAAGTAGCGATACCACTAGCAATGAGTGATCCACTAATACCAATGTTTTGACTAATAGTTAGGTTACCATTAACAAGTGCGTTATTGGATACAATCAATCCACTAATACTGACTTGAGAACCTAAAGTAGCATTACCACTGGCAACTAAAGTACCAGAGATGCCAACATTTTGACTAATAGTTAAGTTACCGTTTACTAAAGCATTGTTAGAAACAGTAAGACCACTAACTCCGACATGAGAGCCAAATGTAGCATTACCACTAGCTAATAAAGTACCGGAGATACCAACATTTTGACTAATTGTTAATGAACCATTAACAAGTGCGTTGTTTGATACAACTAGAGTACTAACTGATGCCAAATTACCAAATGTAACATTATTGTTAACATTAAGAGTACCTGTAATAGAAACATTTTGAACTACTTCTAAATTACCTCTTATTTGAGCATTTTGGCTAACACTTAATCCACTAGCAGATAATAAAGAGCCGATAGTTGTATTGTTAGAAACAGTTAAAGTTCCAACAATAGAAGCATTATTAGATACATTTAAGCCACTAGCAGATACATTTTGACCAAATGTAGAATTACCACTAACACTAAGAATACTGCTCAAAATAGTAGAACCAGTAACAGTTAGATTAGCTTGTATAGTGGCACTTTGGCTTATAGAAAGAGTACTAGCAGCTAAATTGTTACCAAATGTACCATTATTAGCAATAACTAATCCATTAGCGCTAAGTAAGCCACTAACAATGGCGTAGCCAGTTGCGTTTTGAACTAAAATAGTACTATTTTCAGTTAGTTCAGGACTAGAAAGGATATAAGAGCTTTCAGGGGCCTTGAAGAGATAATTAGTACCTGTAGTACCAACTAGAATATATCCTTGATTATCAGTATCATTGTCTCTAATGTTGATACCAGCTCCACGAGCAGTTCCGCTACCACTAGCATCCTTATTGAGTAAGATGGTTTTATCAGTAATAGCCAAATTAGTAGTACTAATGTAATTCATTGAACCGGCAATGTTGATAATATCACCACTACCACCAATGTTAATAGTAGTTACACCAGTAGTACTATTAGAACCAATATTAACTGTTTGAATATTCTCAGAGCAGGCAATATTAACTGTAGCGCTATTAGCACCGATGTTCAAGGTATTACCAATAGAGTTAATAGTATCAGTTTCTACTTTACCTTTAACAATTGCGTTATTGGTTACTGTGATACCACTAACAGCTAATAAATCACCAACTGTAGCATTTGTATGTACAGTAAGACCACTAGCAGTCAATTGTTTGTTAATAGTAGCATTTTGACTAACATAGAGACCACTAACAGTAACTTGTTGACTCATAGTGACATTTTGGTTAACAAAGACACTAGTAACAGTTAAAGAGTTGTTAATAATGGTGTTATTTGAAACGTAAAGACCACTAACACTAACATTAGAGCCAAATGTAGCACTACCACTAGCTAATAAAGTACCAGAGATGCCAACGTTTTGACTAATGGTTAGGTTACCATTAACTAGTGCGTTATTAGATACTGTGAGACCACTAACACTAACTTGAGAGCCGAATGTAGCAATTCCACTGGCAACTAGAGTACCAGAAATACCAACATTTTGACTAATTGTTAGGTTACCGTTAACTAAAGCGTTATTAGATACTGTGAGACCACTAACACTAACTTGAGAGCCTAAAGTAGCATTACCACTGGCAATAAGAGTACCAGAGATACCAACATTTTGACTAACAGTTAAATTACCATTAACAAGGGCATTGTTAGAAACAATAAGACCACTAACTGATAATAAAGAAGCTATTGTGGCATCACTAGAAACACTGAGAGTTCCGCTGACACTCATGTTTTGACTAATATCTAAGCTACCTCTTATTAAGGCATTATTAGAAACAGTGAGACCACTAACAGCAACATGAGAGCCTAATGTAGCATTACCACTAGCAACTAAAGTACCGCTAATACCGACATTTTGGCTTATAGTCAAGTTACCATTAACAAGGGCATTATTAGAAACAACAATGCCACTAACAGATAATAAAGAAGCTAATGTAGCATCACTGGAAACTGTTAGTGTACCACTAACGGCCATATTTTGACTGATATCTAGGTTACCTCTTATTAAGGCATTATTAGATACAGTGAGACCACTGGCTCCAACATGAGAGCCGAATGTGGCAATACCACTGGCAACTAGAGTACCAGAGATACCAACGTTTTGGCTGATAGTCAAGTTACCATTAACAAGTGCGTTATTGGAAACTGTTAGGCCACTAACATTAAGTTGAGAAGCCAATGTGGCATTACTAGAAACAGTAAGAGTTCCGCTGACACTCATGTTTTGACTTACATCTAAATTGCCTCTTACTAAAGCATTATTAGAAACAGTAAGACCACTAACTCCAACGTGAGAGCCGAATGTGGCAATTCCACTGGCAACTAAAGTACCACTAATACCAACATTTTGACTGATAGTAAGATTGCCTCTTATTAAAGCGTTATTAGAAACTACTAATCCACTAGTAGATAATTCAGAAGCAAAGCTTGCGCTACTAGAAACACTTAAAGTACCACTAATAGATACGTTGTTACTTACTCTAATACCACTTACTGATAATAAAGAAGCAAATGTGGCATTACTAGAAACATTAAGAGTACCACTAACAGCCATGTTTTGACTAACATCCAAACTGCCTCTTATTAAGGTATTATTGGAAACAACTAAGCCACTAGTTGATAAGTTAGCAGCCATTGTACTGTTACTAGAAACAGTAAGTGAACCACTAATAGATACATTATTGCTTACTAAGATACCGCTTACTAATAAACTAGAAGCAAGTGTAGTGTTATTAGAAACAGAAAGTGTACCACTAATAGCAACGTTATTGCTTACTTGTATACCACTAACGGATAATAAGGAGGCTAATGTGGTATTACTAGAAACATTGAGAGTACCGGAGATACTAACATCTTGAGAAACTGTTAAATTAGCTCTTAGATTAACATCATTACTGACACTTAATGTACTAGCTGAGAGATTATTACTGAAAGTAGCATTACCAGCAACAAGTAAAGTATTATCCATAATAACTCTTTCAGAGAAGTTAACTCTATCTTGGAATATAGTTCTACCACCAAATGTGGTGTTACCAGCAACTAAGACATTACCATCAACAGAAAAGTTACCAGTAACACCTAAATTATTGCCAACAGCTATGTTATTGACAACTCTTAAGTTTTGATTGAATGTAGATGAGTTGTTAACTTGTAAACCTCCTGATATATTCATATTTTGACTTACTGCTACTTGATTAACAGAGAATGTTTGACCAAATGTAACATTACCTGAAACATTAAGAGTACTATTCATTATTACTGAACTGCTAACAGTAAGAGTACCTGAAATACCAACGTTTTGACTTACATCCAAATTACCTCTCATTAATGTATTATTGGATACTGTAAGGCCACTTACACCAACATGAGAACCGAAGGTAGCAATACCACTGGCTATTAGAGTACCGCTAATACCAAGGTTTTGACTGATAGTTAGGTTACCTCTTACCAAAGCGTTATTGGAAACTACTAATCCACTAGTAGATAAGTCAGAAGCAAAGCTTGCGCTACTAGAAACACTTAATGTGCCACTAATAGATACATTATTGCTAACTCTAATACCACTAACGGATAATAGGGAAGCAAGTGTAGCATTACTAGAAACAGTAAGAGTACCACTAACAGCCATATTTTGACTTATATCTAAGTTACCTCTTATTAAGGCGTTATTAGATACAGTGAGACCACTAACTCCAACATGAGAACCGAATGTGGCAATACCACTAGCAACTAGAGTACCAGAGATGCCAACATTTTGACTAATAGTTAAGCTTCCTCTTACTAAGGCATTATTAGAAACAGTAAGACCACTAACACCGACATGAGAACCGAAAGTGGCAATACCACTGGCAATAAGAGTACCGGAGATACCAACATTTTGACTAATAGTAAGGTTACCATTAACTAATGCGTTATTTGAAACAACTAAAGTATTAACTGATAGTTGATTACCAAATGTAGAACTATTAGGAATGTTAACTGAATTTAGATTAAATCCACCAGAGAAGCTTATTTCACCTAAAACTGTAACATTACTAACAAATGTAGTATTACCAGTAACTAATAAAGTGCCATTAATTAAAGCATTATTAGAAACTAGGAGACCACTTACACCAACATGAGAACCAAATGTAGCAATACCGCTGGCAACTAAAGTACCAGAGATACCAAGATTTTGACTAATAGTCAAATTACCGTTAACTAAAGCATTATTAGAAACAATTAAGCCACTAATACTAACTTGAGAGCCGAATGTAGCATTACCACTGGCCAATAAAGTACCACTAATACCAACATTTTGACTAATAGTTAAGTTACCATTAACAAGTGCGTTATTAGATACAACTAAAGTACTAATTGATGCTAAATCACCAACTGTTACATCATTGTTAACGTTAAGGCTACCGGTAACAGAGATATTTTGAACAACTTCTAAATTGCCTCTTATTAAAGCATTTTGACTTACACTTAAGCCACTAGCAGATAATAAAGAGCCAATAGTTGTATTGTTAGAAACACTTAAAGTTCCAACAATACCAACATTATTTGAAACTGTAAGACCACTAACGCCAACATGAGAGCCAAAAGTGGCATCTCCACTAACACTTAATATACTGCTAAGAAGAGTAGAACCAGTAACAGTTAAATTAGATTGTACATTGGCATTTTGACTGATACTAAGAGTACTAGCAGCTAAATTAGAACCAAATGTACCATTATTGGCAATAACTAATCCATTAGCACTAAGTAAGCCACTAACAATAGCATAACCAGTTGCGTTTTGTACTAATATAGTTCCATTTTCGGTTAGTTCTGGACTAGAAAGAACATAAGAACTTTCAGGGGCCTTGAAGAGGTAATTAGTACCAGTAAGACCAACAACAATATAACCTTGAGCGTCTGTATTATTGTCTCTAATGTTAATACCCGCTCCACGAGCTGTACCGCTACCAGTAGCATCCTTGTTAAGAAGAATAGTCTTGTCACTAATAGCTAAATTAGTAGTACTAATGTAATTCATAGAACCAGCTATGTTAATAATATCACCGCTACCACCAATGTTGATTGTAGTTTGCCCATTGGTATTATTAGAACCAATATTAACTGTTTGAATATTTTCAGAGCAGGCAATATTTACAGTAGAACTATTAGCTCCAATGTTCAATGTATTACCAATAGAGTTAATGGTATCAGTTTCAAGACGACCTTTAATGATACCATTATTGGTAATAGTCATACCACTAACAGCTAATAAATCACCAACAGTAGCATTAGTAAGAATGGTGAGTCCACTAGCAGTTAATTGTTTGTTAACAATAGCATTTTCACTAACATAAAGACCACTAATAGTAACTTGTTGACTCATAGTAACATTTTGGTTAACAAAGACACTAGTTACAGTTAGGGAGTTGTTAATGATGGTATTATTAGAAACGTAAAGACCACTAATAGAAACATTAGAACCGAAGGTGGCAAATCCACTAGCTAATAATTGACCAGAGATACCAACATTTTGACTAATGGTTAAATTACCATTAACAAGGGCATTATTGGATACTGTAAGACCGCTAACACCAACATGAGAACCGAAGGTAGCAATTCCACTGGCAACTAGTGTACCACTAATACCAACATTTTGACTAATAGTAAGGTTACCGTTAACTAAGGCATTATTAGATACTATAAGACCGCTAACACCAACATGTGAACCAAAAGTGGCAATGCCGCTAGCAATAAGTGTACCACTAATACCAACATTTTGACTAATAGTCAAGTTACCATTAATAAGACCATTGTTAGAAACAAGGAGGCCACTAACGGATAATAGGGAAGCTAATGTAGCATTGCTAGAGACAGTAAGAGTTCCACTAACACTCATATTTTGACTAATTTGTAAGTTTCCTCTAATTAAGGCATTATTAGAAACAGTGAGACCACTGGCACCAACATTGGAACCGAATGTGGCATTACCACTAGCAATGAGAGTACCACTAATGCCAAGATTTTGACTAATAGTTAAGTTACCATTAACAAGTGCGTTATTGGAAACAATAAGACCACTAACACTGACTTGAGAGCCAAAAGTAGCATTGCCACTGGCAACTAAAGTACCAGAGATACCAACATTTTGACTAATGGTTAGGTTACCATTAACAAGTGCGTTATTGGATACTATAAGGCCACTAACACTAACTTGAGAGCCGAAGGAAGCATTTCCACTAGCAACTAAAGTACCAGAGATACCAACATTTTGACTAATTGTCAAACTACCTCTAATTAAAGCATTGTTTGATACAATTAAACCACTGCTGGAAAGGTTATCTCCGAAGGTAGAACTATAGGGAATGTCTAATGAGTTGAGGACGAAACCACCAGAGAATACAACATTACCAAAAATAGTAACATCATTTAAGAATGTTACATTACCGGTAACTTGGAGATTTCCTTTAACTAAAAGGTCATTGGAAACATATAAACCACTTGCTGAAAGTAATGAACTGAAATTAGCATTACTTGAGACATTGAGGGTTCCGCTGATACCAACATTTTGACTAACGTTTAGGGAACCATGAATAGCAACATTATTGCTAACTGTAATACCACTAACCGATAATAAAGAAGCCAATGTTGTATTGCTTGAAACATTGAGAGTACCACTAATACCAACATTTTGACTTACATCTAAGTTACCTCTTAATAAGGTATTATTGGAAACAACTAAGCCACTAGTTGATAAGTTACCAGCCATTGTACTGTTACTAGAAACAGTAAGTGAACCACTAATAGATACATTATTGCTAACTAAGATACCACTTACTAATAAAGTAGAAGCAAGTGTAGTATTATTAGAAACAGAAAGTGTACCACTTATAGCAACGTTATTACTTACTCTAATACCACTAACAGATAATAAAGAAGCCAATATAGCATTGCTTGAAACATTAAGAGTACCACTAATACCAACATTTTGACTTACGTCCAAGTTACCTCTTATTAAGGTATTATTGGAAACAACTAAGCCACTAGTTGATAAGTTACCAGCCATTGTACTGTTACTAGAAACAGTAAGTGAACCACTAATAGATACATTATTGCTAACTAAGATACCACTTACTAATAAATTAGAAGCAAGTATAGTATTATTAGAAACAGAAAGTGTATCACTAATAGCAACGTTATTGCTTACTTGTATACCACTAACAGATAATAAAGAGGCTAATGTGGTATTACTAGAAACATTGAGAGTACCACTAATACCAACATTTTGACTAACTGTAAGATTACCTCTTAGATTGGTATCATTACTAACGGATAATGTGCTAGATGATAAATTGCTTGAATATGTAGCATTACCAGCAACAAGTAAAGTATTATCCATAATAACTCTTTCAGAGAAGTTAACTCTATCTTGGAATATAGTTCTACCACCAAATGTGGTGTTACCAGCAACTAAGACATTACCATCAACAGAAAAGTTACCAGTAACACCTAAATTATTGCCAACAGCTATGTTATTGACAACTCTTAAGTTTTGATTGAATGTAGATGAGTTATTAACGACTAAACCACCCGAAACACTAACATTTTGGCTAACATTTAACTGACTTACAGATAATATTTGACCAAATGTAGCATTGGCGGATACACTTAATGTACTATTGAAAATAACTGAGCTACTTACTGTTAAAACTCCACTTACACTCATATTTTGACTAACATCCAAATTACCTCTTACTAAAGCATTATTAGATACTATAAGACCGCTAACACTGACTTGGGAACCGAAAGTAGCAATACCACTGGCAATAAGAGTACCACTTATGCCAACATTTTGACTAATGGTTAAGTTACCATTAACTAGAGCATTATTAGATACTATTAATCCACTAGTAGATAATTGAGAAGCAAAGCTTGCGCTACTAGAAACATTAAGAGTACCACTAATAGAGACATTATTGCTTACTAGTAGTCCACTTATAGAGACATTAGAGGCAAATGTGGCATTGCTTGAAACATTTAGTGTACCACTAATTGATACATTATTGCTAACTTGAACACCACTAACTAATAATAGTGATGATAAGGTTGTATTGCTTGAAACAGTAAGAGTACCACTAACAACCATATTTTGACTGACGTTTAAGTTTCCTCTTATTAATGCGTTATTAGAAACGACTAATGTACTAATTGAAGCCACATTACCAAATGTAACATTATTGTTAACATTAAGTGTACCAGTAACAGAAACATTTTGAACAACTTCTAAACTGCCTCTTATTTGAGCATTTTGACTAACACTTAAGCCACTAGCAGATAATAAAGAGCCAATAGTTGTATTGTTAGAAACACTTAAAGTTCCAACAATACCAACATTATTTGAAACTGTAAGACCACTAACGCCAACATGAGAGCCAAAAGTGGCATCTCCACTAACACTTAATATACTGCTAAGAAGAGTAGAACCAGTAACAGTTAAATTAGATTGTACATTGGCATTTTGACTGATACTAAGAGTACTAGCAGCTAAATTAGAACCAAATGTACCATTATTGGCAATAACTAATCCATTAGCACTAAGTAAACCACTAACGATGGCGTAGCCAGTTGCGTTTTGTACTAATATAGTGCCATTTTCAGTTAACTCGGGACTAGAAAGAACAAAGGAGCTTTCAGGGGCCTTGAAGAGATAGTTAGTTCCAGTTAATCCAACAACAATATAACCTTGAGCGTCTGTATTATTGTCTCTAATGTTGATACCCGCTCCACGAGCAGTTCCACTGCCAGTGGCATCCTTGTTAAGTAATATAGTCTTATCACTAATAGCCAAATTAGTTGTACTAATATAATTCATAGAACCAGCTATGTTAATAATATCTCCACTGCCACCAATGTTGATGGTAGTTTGTCCATTGGTATTATTAGAGCCAATGTTAACTGTTTGAATATTTTCAGAGCAGGCGATATTAACAGTAGCACTATTAGCTCCGATATTCAAAGTATTACCAATAGAGTTAATAGTATCTGTTTCAAGGCGACCTTTAATGATACCATTATTGGTAATAGTCATACCACTAACAGCTAATAAATCACCAACAGTAGCATTAGTAAGAATGGTGAGTCCACTAGCAGTTAATTGTTTGTTAACAATAGCATTTTCACTAACATAAAGACCACTAATAGTAACTTGTTGACTCATAGTAACATTTTGGTTAACAAAGACACTGGTTACAGTTAGGGAGTTGTTAATGATGGTATTATTAGAAACATAAAGACCACTAATAGAAACATTAGAACCGAAGGTGGCAAATCCACTGGCTGATAATTGACCAGAGATACCAACATTTTGACTAATAGTTAGGTTACCGTTAACTAAAGCATCTTGTGATACGATAAGAGTCTTTGTAGATAGGTTGGAACCAAAAGTAGAATCATTAGGGACATTTAAAGCATTAAGATTGAAACCACCAGAGAAACTGACTGCTCCTAAAATAGTAACATTATTAATAAAGGTGGTATTACCAGTAACTAATAAAGTACCATTGATTAAAGCATTATTTGAAATACTCAAACCACTAATAGAGACATTAGAACCAAATGTAGCAAATCCGCTAACTAGTAATTGACCACTAATACCAACATTCTGACTTATGGTTAGATTTCCATTAACTAAAGCATTATTCGATACTGTAAGACCACTTACACCAACGTGAGAACCAAATGTGGCTATTCCACTAGCAATAAGAGTACCAGAAATACCAACGTTTTGACTAATAGTTAAGTTACCATTAACAAGGGCATTATTGGAAATTGTAAGACCACTTACACTGACATGAGAGCCGAAGGTAGCAATACCACTGGCAATAAGAGTACCAGAAATACCAACGTTTTGACTAATAGTTAAGTTACCATTAACAAGGGCATTATTGGAAATTGTAAGACCACTTACACTGACATGAGAGCCGAAGGTAGCAATACCACTGGCAATAAGAGTACCTGAAACACCAATGTTTTGACTAATAGTTAAATTACCATTAACAAGTGCGTTATTGGATACTATAAGACCACTAACACTAACTTGAGAGCCGAAAGTAGCAATACCACTAGCAACTAAAGTGCCACTAATGCCAACATTTTGACTAATGGTTAGGTTACCATTAACAAGTGCGTTATTGGATACTATAAGGCCACTAACACTGACTTGGGAACCAAAGGTAGCATTACCACTAGCTAATAAAGTACCAGAGATACCAACATTTTGACTAATAGTTAGGTTACCGTTAACTAATGCGTTATTAGAAACAGTAAGACCGCTAACACTAACTTGAGAACCGAAGGTAGCAATACCACTAGCAACTAAAGTGCCACTAATACCAACGTTTTGACTAATGGTTAGATTACCGTTAACTAAAGCGTTATTAGAAACAGTAAGACCGCTAACACTGACGTGAGAACCGAAGGTAGCAATACCACTGGCAACTAAAGTACCACTAATACCAACATTTTGACTAATGGTTAATGAACCATTAATGAGGGCATTATTAGAAACAGTAAGGCCACTAATACCAACATGAGAACCGAAGGTAGCAATACCACTAGCAATAAGAGTACCAGAAATGCCAACATTTTGACTAATGGTTAATGAACCATTAATGAGGGCATTATTAGAAACAGTAAGACCACTAACACTGACTTGGGAACCGAAGGTAGCAATTCCACTGGCAATAAGAGTACCACTTACGCCAACGTTTTGACTGATAGTTAGGTTACCATTAATGAGGGCATTATTGGATACAGTAAGACCACTAACACTGACGTGAGAACCGAATGTAGCGATACCACTGGCTATTAAAGTACCACTAATACCAACGTTTTGGCTAACATCTAAGTTACCTCTTACTAAACCATTATTAGATATAGTTAGACCACTAATACCAACATGAGAACCGAAGGTGGCAATACCACTGGCAATAAGAGTACCTGATATACCAAGATTTTGACTTACAGTTAAGCTTCCTCTGATTAAAGCGTTATTAGAAATAATAAGTCCGCTAGAAGATAGTTGAGAACCAAATGTGGCATCACCGGAAACAATCATATTGCCGCTGACACCAACATTTTGTGATACATTAAGATTACCACGAGCGGTTATATCACCAGTAACTGCTAAACTATTAGCAGAAAGATTACTAGAGAAAGTAGCATTGTTGGCAACAATAAGGGTACTGTCCATGATCACTCTCTCGGTGAAGTTAACTCTATCAATGAAGATTGCTCTACTACCAAAAGTAGCATTACCTCCAACGGTGAAATTACCATCTACAACAGAATTACCACTTATACCGACATTACCAATAGTTGATAAATTAGAATTAATTCTGACATTTTGATTAAAAGTAGCATTAGAATTAACTAATAAATTGCCAGAAATACCAACATTTTGACTAACAGTTACATTGTTTACACTAAGTATTTGTCCAAATGTAACATTATTAGCAACATTAAGATTAGTGTTTACATTAACATTACTACTTACTGTTAAATTTCCAGATATACCTACATTTTGACTGACATCTAAATTTCCTCTTACCAAAGCATTATTAGATACAGTAAGACCACTGGCACCAACATGAGAACCGAAGGTTGCGATACCACTGGCAATAAGAGTACCGCTAATACCAACATTTTGACTAATAGTAAGGTTACCATTAACTAGGGCATTATTAGAAACAATAAGGCCACTAACACTAACTTGTTGACCAAAAGAAGCATTGCCACTAACAATTAAAGTTCCACTGGCACTAATATTTTGACTAACAGTTAATGAACCATTAATTAGAGCATTGTTAGAAACTATTAATCCGCTAACACTAACTTGTTGACCAAATGTAGCGTTACTACTGACAATGATAGTACCGGAGATACCAATATTTAGACTAATATTTAAGTTACCATTAACTTGAGCATTATTGGAAACTGTTAAAGTGCTAATACCTACATGAGAACCAAATGAAGCATTGCCGCCTACAATAAGTGTTCCACTAACGCCCAAATTTTGACTAATATTTAATGAACCTCTAATTAAACCATTATTAGATATAGTAAGACCACTGGCAGATAATGAGGAACCAATAGTTGTATTATTGGAAACAGTTAAAGTTCCAACAATAGAAGCGTTATTAGATACACTTAAGTTACTAGCTGATACATTTTGACCAAAGGTAGCATCTCCGCTGACACTTAATATACTGCTAAGTACAGTAGAACCAGTAACAGTTAAATTGGCTTGTACATTGGCATTTTGGCTAATTGTAAGAGTACTAGCAGCTAAATTAGAACCAAATGTACCATTATTGGCAATAACTAATCCATTAGCGCTAAGTAATCCACTAACAATAGCATAACCGGTTGCGTTTTGAACTAAAATAGTACTATTTTCAGTTAATTCGGGACTAGAAAGAACATAGGAGCTTTCGGGGGCCTTGAAGAGATAATTAGTTCCAGTAAGTCCAACTTTAATATAACCTTGTTGGTCATTATTACTATCACGTATATCTATTCCAGCCCCACGAGCAGTTCCACTACCGGTGGCATCCTTATTAAGTAATATAGTCTTATCACTAATAGCTAAATTAGTAGTACTAATGTAATTCATAGAACCAGCTATATTAATAATATCATTAGCGCCACCAATATTGATGGTAGTTTGTCCATTGGTATTATTAGAGCCAATGTTAACTGTTTGAATATTTTCAGAGCAGGCGATATTAACAGTAGCACTATTAGCTCCGATATTCAAAGTATTACCAATAGAGTTAATAGTATCTGTTTCAAGGCGACCTTTAATGATACCATTATTGGTAATAGTCATACCACTAACAGCTAATAAATCACCAACAGTAGCATTAGTAAGAATGGTGAGTCCACTAGCAGTTAATTGTTTGTTAACAATAGCATTTTCACTAACATAAAGACCACTAATAGTAACTTGTTGACTCATAGTAACATTTTGGTTAACAAAGACACTAGTTACAGTTAAGGAGTTGTTAATGATGGTATTATTGGAAATGTAAAGACCACTGATAGAAACATTAGAACCGAAAGTGGAAAATCCGCTAACCCTGAGTTCGCCATCAATAACTATGTTTTGACTAACACTAAGTGAACCTTTAATAAGGGCATTGTTTGAAACCATTAAACCACTGGTTGAAAGTTGATTACCAAATGTAGAACTATTAGGGATATTAACTGAATTTAGATTAAAACCACCGGAGAAACTAATTTCACCTAAAACTGTAACATTACTATTAAAAGTAGTATTACCAGTAACTAATAAAGTACCATTAATTAAAGCGTTATTTGAAACACTTAAACCACTAATGGATACATTAGAGCCAAAAGTAGCAAATCCACTAGCTAATAATTGACCACTAATACCAAGGTTTTGACTAATGGTTAGATTTCCATTAACTAAGGCATTGTTAGAAACAATTAAGCCACTAACACTGACTTGGGAACCAAAGGTAGCATTACCACTAGCTAATAGAGTACCAGAGATACCAACATTTTGACTAATAGTTAAGTTACCATTAACTAAGGCATTATTAGAAATAGTGAGACCACTGACACTGACATGAGAACCAAAAGTAGCTATACCACTAGCAACTAGAGTACCACTAATTCCAACGTTTTGACTAATAGTTAAGTTACCATTAACCAAGGCATTATTTGAAACGATAAGACCACTGGTGGATAGAGTAGATGCTATAAAGGCGTTACTGGAGACACTAAGGGTTCCACTAACACTCATGTTTTGACTTACTTCTAAGTTACCTCTTACTAAGGCATTATTAGAAATAGTGAGACCACTAACACCAACATGAGAACCGAAAGTAGCGTTACCACTAGCTAATAAAGTACCACTAATGCCAACATTTTGACTAATTGTTAGATTGCCATTAATAAGGGCATTATTAGAAACAACTAAACCACTAGTAGATAAAGTAGAGGCTATGAAGGCGTTACTAGAGACACTGAGGGTTCCACTGATACTAACATTTTGACTAACTTCTAAATTACCTCTAACTAGGGAATTATTAGAAATAACTAAACCACTGACGGATACATTAGAGCCAAAAGTGGCAAATCCACTGGCTAATAATTGGCCACTAATACCTAGATTTTGACTAATAGTTAGGTTTCCTCTAATTAATCCATTATTAGAAACAACTAAGCTACTGGTGGATAGTTCAGAGGCTATGTAGGCATTACTAGAGACGTTAAGTATTCCTGAGATACCAACATTTTGTGATACATTAAGATTACTACGGGCAGTTATATCACCAGTAACAGCTAGGGTATTAGCAGAAAGGTTAGTAGAGAAAGTACTATTGCCGGCAACAATTAGGGTATTATCCATAATTACTCTTTCAGAAAAGTTAACTCTATCTTGGAAGATAGTTCTACCAACAAAGGTTGCGTTACCTCCAACTGAGAAATTACCATCAACAGAGCCATTACCACTTATACCTACATTACCAACATTTGCTAAATTACCAGCAATTTTAACATTTTGGTTAAATGTAGCATTATTATTTACTAATAAAAAGCCACTAATTCCGGCATTTTGACTAATATATAAATTAGCAGATGATAGTGAATTAGCAAATGTGGCATTATTAGTTACTAAAAGAGAATGTATAGAGACACTAGAGGCAAAATTAGCATTACTACTAACATTAAGAGTGCCACTAATACCAACATTTTGACTAATATCTAGATTACCTCTTACTAAAGCATTATTTGATATAGTAAGCCCACTAGCACCAACATGTGAACCAAAAGTAGCGTTACCACTAGCTAAAAGAGTACCAGAGATACCAACGTTTTGACTAATAGTTAAATTGCCTCTAATAAGACCATTGTTAGATACTGTGAGTGTATTAACATTAAGTTGGGCACCAAAGGTAGAATTATTAGGAATATCTAAAGAACTAATAACAAAACCTTCTGAAAATACAACATTACCATCGAAAACAACATTATTGAAGGTAGCGTTACCAGAAACGGTTAATCCACCTGTAATTAAAGCATTATTAGAGATATGTAATCCACTAATAAAAACTTGATTAATAAATGTTGCGTTGTTAGTAATTTGTAAATTTTTTACAGTAAGATTTTGGTTAAATGTGGCATTATTGCTAACATTGAGGTTTAGTATATCCGCGTTATTAGTAACAATTAAATTACGTGAAATAGTTTCACTAAATGTTGCGTTCCCGGATACTATAATACCACTATTAACAAGTAGCGGCAGAGAATATGTAAAAGTTCCAACCATATTTATAGTATAATGTGAGAATTTTATACTATAAATTAAATTTATTAAATACGAGTTATGCGTTTATTTTTTATATTTAGCTCAATCTAGTAATGACTAGGTGTCTAGGGAATTTACCATTGATAGAAACTGTACTATTGGTTGTATCATTGATAGTAGCAATATTATAATAGTAAGTAGTACCACTGGCTGCTGATATATAATCAAATACATTATCACTAATAGTTGAATAATTACTATGAGATAAATTACTAGTACTATCATAAACAGTATCATTTATACCATAGGCAATACCATAAGCAGCTCCTCCAGTTGTACTGAATTTAGGATTAGATGGATCTGCTAAGTTAAATGAAGCATTAATTGTACTTATATCTGAGCCAAATGCTAAGGAATTTGTACCTCTAAATATTGTAGAATTAAATGTTACATGTAAAGAAGTACCAGTTTGATTAAGACCAGTAGAGAATATACCAAACTTATAGTCTATTCTTAAATTACCGTCAAAACCAGTAGGTGCGTAGAAAAGACCAGTATGAATAATATAAGATGTATTTGTAACCATCAAGGAAGATGTTATTACATTATTATTAATATACTTGTTAGGAACACCTATCTTATTATCAATGTTATTATATTTAGTTCTGATTGTATCTCCTGATACATATAAACTTAATCCACTAATTCCTAAACTTCCACTCATCCATAAACCATTATTAAATGTAGCAGACGTATTAACTGTTAAATTTTGTAACTGAGCTGTTTGACTTACATATAAAGCACTTACTGATAGGATATTATTAAATGTAGCATTGAATGATACACCTAGAGTACCACTAATATGAACATTTTTAACAACTTCTAAATTATTTTGAACTAATACATTATTAGAAACAGTCAAATTACTAATACCGACACTTTGACCAAATGTTGCGTTGTTACTTACACTAAGTACATCACTAAATATTACTATTCCTGTAACTGTCAAATTAGATTGTACAAAGGCATTTTGACTAATTGAAAGAGTACTGGCTGCTAAATTAGAACCATATGTACCATTAGAAGTTACTAAAATACCATTAACGTTAAGTAAACCATTAATTATTGAATTACCTGTGACATTTTGTACTACTATAGTACCATTTTCAGAAAGTTGTGGTGTTGATAATATAAAGTTATTTTCAGGTGCCTTTAGTAAATAATTAACACCAGTGCTTCCAACTATAATATAACCCTGGTTATCAGTATCATTGTCTCTAATATTAATACCTGCTCCACGAGCAGTTCCACTGCCTGTAGCATCTTTGTTAAGTAATATAGTCTTATCGCTAATAGCCAAATTAGTAGTACTAATGTAGTTCATAGAACCAGCGATATTGATGATATCATTAGCGCCACCAATGTTAATAGTTGTTTGACCATTGGTATTATTAGAACCAATATTAACTGTTTGAATATTTTCTGAGCAAGCAATATTAACAGTAGAGCTATTAGCACCAATATTGAGTGTACTATTGATTGATTGTATATTATCTGTCTTCATTGTTCCATTTACTATAGCATTATTCGTAACATTAATACCACTTACAGATAATAAATCTTGGACATAAACATTACTTGAAACAGTGAAATTACCACTTACACTCATATTTTGACTTACATCTAAATTACCTCTTACTAAACCATTATTAGATACAATGAGACCACTTAGGCTGACTAAAGAACCGAAGGTAGCATTACCACTGGCAATAAGAGTACCAGAGATACCAACATTTTGACTAATAGTTAGTGAACCATTGATAAGACCATTGTTAGATACAATAAGTTGGCTAGTAGATAAATTATTACTAAATGTAACATTATTATTGACTAATAGATTACCACTAAGAATAGTATTGTTAGAAACTAAAAGACCACTAATAGATACATTAGAACCAAAAGTAGCAAATCCACTAGCTAATAATTGACCACTAATGCCAACATTTTGACTAATAGTCAAATTACCATTAATTAGGCCATTATTAGAAACTATAAGACCACTAGTAGATAAACTAGAAGCTATAAATACATTACTAGAAACATTAAGAGTACCACTAACACTCATATTTTGACTAATTTCCAAGTTACCTCTTATTAGGGCATTATTAGAAATAGTTAGACCGCTTATACCAACATGAGAACCAAAAGTAGCGTTTCCACTAGCTGATAGAGTTCCACTAATACCGAGATTTTGGCTAATAGTTAGAGAACCGTTAATTAGAGCATCTTGAGATACAACTAGGGTCTTTGTGGATAAATTAGAACCAAAAGTAGAGTTATTAGGAACATCTATGGCATTAAGATTAAAAGCACCAGAGAAACTAACGGCACCTAAAATAGTAACATTGTTAATAAAAGTAGTATTACCAGTAACTAATAAAGAACCATTGATTAGTGCGTTATTAGAGATAGTAAGACCACTAACACCAACATGAGAACCGAAAGTGGCAATACCACTAGCTATTAAAGTACCAGAAATACCTAAGTTTTGACTAATGGTTAAGGAACCTCTTATTAAACCATTATGAGAAACAGTAAGACCACTTATACCAACGTGTTGACCAAAGGTGGCGTTTCCACTAGCTGATAGAGTACCAGAAATACCGAGATTTTGGCTAATAGTTAAAGAACCGTTAATTAGAGCATCTTGTGATACAACTAGGGTCTTTGTGGATAAATTGGAACCAAAAGTAGAATTATTAGGAACATCTAGGGCATTAAGATTAAAAGCACCAGAGAAACTAACGGCACCTAAAATAGTAACATTATTAATAAAGGTGGTATTACCTGTAACTAATAAAGAACCGCTGATTAGTGCGTTATTGGAAATAGTAAGACCACTAACACCAACGTGAGAGCCGAAAGTGGCAATACCACTAGCAATAAGTGTTCCTGAGATACCTAAGTTTTGACTAATGGTTAAGGAACCTCTTATTAAACCATTATGAGAAACAGTAAGACCACTTATACCCACGTGTTGACCAAAGGTTACGTCACCGGATACGATTAAATTACCACTGACACTAACATTTTGTGAAACATTAATATTTGACCTAGCACTTATATCACCAGTAACACTAAGGGTATTAGCAGAAACATTAGTAGAAAATGTGGTATTACCAGCTACAATAAGATTGTTATCCATTATAACTCTTTCAACAAAGTTGACTCTATCCTGGAAAATTGTTCTACCACCAAATGTAGCATTACCAGCAACTAAACTATTGCCATTTATAGTGGAATTGGTATTAACTGTTAAATTACCATTAACAGTTGTATTACCATCTACAACAGATGAACCACTTACAGATAGATTACCGGCAGCTGATAAATTACTTAACATTCTTACACTTGAATTAAATGTAGCTACATTATTAACACTTAATGAACCAGTAGCTAATATAGTATTCATGACTAAAAGATTGTTATTAATATAAACATTGTTAGAAACGTATAAACCACTAACAAATACAAAATTACCAAATGTTGCGTTATTGGTAACTAATAAAGTACCATTCATAATAGTATTATTAGAAACATAAAGTCCGCTAGCAGATACTAAAGAACCAAAAGTGGCATTACTAGTAACTAATAAATTAGCATTCATAATAGTATTATTAGAAACATAAAGACCACTAGCAGAAAGTAAAGAACCAAAAGTGGCGCTACTAGTAACTAATAGAGAACCGTTCATAATAGTATTATTGGAAACATAAAGACCACTAGCAGAAAGTAAAGAGCCGAAAGTGGCATTACTAGTAACTAATAAAGAACCATTCATAATAGTGTTATTAGAAACATATAGACCACTAGCAGAAAGTAAAGAACCAAATGTAGAGTTACCAGTAACTAATAAATTAGCATTCATAATAGTATTATTAGAAACATAAAGACCACTAGCAGAAAGTAAAGAACCAAAAGTGGCGCTACTAGTAACTAATAGAGAACCGTTCATAATAGTATTATTGGAAACATAAAGACCACTAGCAGAAAGTAAAGAGCCGAAAGTGGCATTACTAGTAACTAATAAAGAACCATTCATAATAGTGTTATTAGAAACATATAGACCACTAGCAGAAAGTAAAGAACCAAATGTAGAGTTACCAGTAACTAATAAATTAGCATTCATAATAGTATTATTAGAAACATAAAGACCACTAGCAGAAAGTAAAGAACCAAAAGTGGCGCTACTAGTAACTAATAGAGAACCGTTCATAATAGTATTATTGGAAACATAAAGACTGCTGGCGGAGAGTAAAGAGCCGAAGGTAGCATTACTAGTAACTAGTAAAGTACCATTGATAATAGTGTTATTAGAAACATGTAAACCACTAGCGAATACTTTGTCACCGAAAGTGGCATTACTAGTAACTAATAAATTGGCGTTCATAATAGTATTATTAGAAACATAAAGACCACTAGCATAAAGTAAGGAGCCGAAGGTAGCATTACTAGTAACTAGTAAAGTACCATTCATAATAGTGTTATTAGAAACATGTAAACCACTGGTGAATACTTTGTCACCGAAAGTAGAGTTACCAGTAACTAATAAATTGGCATTCATAATAGTATTATTAGAAATATAAAGACTGCTGGCAGAAAGTAAAGAACCGAAGGTGGCATTACTAGTTACTAATAAAGAACCGTTCATAATAAGATTGTTGGAAACGTAGAGACCACTTATAAAGACGTGTTGACCAAAAGTTGCGTTATTACTAACTAGAATATTACCAGAAATACTTGTATTTTGGCTAATAGAGAGAGTACTGGCTGCTAAATTAGAACCAAATGTACCGTTATTAGCAATTACTAAACCGTTGGCACTAAGTAAACCATTAACAATTGCGTAACCAGTAGCGTTTTGAACTAGTACAGTTGAATTTTCAGTTAAAACAGGAGTATCTAAAACAAAATTGCTTTCAGGTGCCTTGAATAAGTAATTAGTACCAGTAGGACCAACAATAATGTAACCTTGAGCATCTATATTATTGTCTCTAATATTAATACCTGCTCCACGAGCAGTTCCACTGCCAGTAGCGTCCTTATTAAGTAATATAGTCTTATCACTAATAGCTAAATTAGTAGTACTAATGTAGTTCATAGAACCAGCAATATTAATAATATCATTGTTGCCACCAATGTTAATAGTAGTTTGACCATTGGTATTATTAGAACCGATATTAACAGTTTGAACATTTTCGGAGCAACCAATATTAACAGTAACACTAGAATCACCAATATTTAATGTATTACCAATAGGATTAATTGTATCAGTACGTACAGTTCCACGAATAAAAGCATTATTTGTTACATTAAGACCACTTACAGATAATAAATCTAATATATAAGCATTACTAGAAACTGTGAAATTGCCACTAACACTCATGTTTTGACTAACATCTAAGTTACCTCTTACTAAACCATTGTTAGATATGGTTAGACCACTAACGCCAACATGAGAACCAAAGGTAGCAATACCACTGGCAATAAGAGTACCAGAGATACCAAGATTTTGACTAATAGTTAGAGAACCTCTAATTAATGCGTTATTGGATATAGTAAGGCCACTAGCACCAACATGGGAACCGAATGTGGCATTACCACTGGCTAAAAGAGTACCACTAATACCTAGATTTTGGCTAATAGTTAAAGAACCATTCATAATAGAATTATTAGAAACAGAAAGACCACTAACTTCAAGATTGGCACCTGCTATTAAATTACCACTGACACTAAATGTACCTAAAATAACATTAATATTATTAACATTTAATATACCAGAAATACTAACATTTTGACTAACATTGATAGAACCGTTAAATTGTGAATTGCTACTAACATTGAGTGTATTAATAGTTACGTTAGAGTTAAAGTTAGAATTGTTAGCAACAGAAATAGAATCAGCAAAAACAGCTTTGTCACCAACATATAACTTATTAGTGAAGGTAGAGTTGCCACCAACACTAAGATTACTGCCTATAGTAGTATTACCACCAATAGTAGTATTACCAGTTGTTGTAACATTTCCAACAACATTTAAATTACTTCCTACATAAACTCTTTGATTAAATGTAGCATCTTCTTGGACTAATAAATCTCCATTGATAATAGCATTGGTACTAACTGATAATTGATAAGCACCAACATTTAAACCAAATGTAACGTTATTGGCAACATCTAAAGTATTATTGATTCTAAGGTGACTATTAAATGTAACATTATTAGCTACATATAAATTACCAGTAATAGTAGCATTTTGACGAACAAAAAGACCACTGGTAGTTAATCTATCGTCAATTAGAGCATTATTTGAAACATATAAACCACTGGTAGATAAATTAGAGGCAATAGTAGCATTACCAGAGATATTAAGATTACCACTGACGCTCATGTTTTGGCTTACATCTAAATTACCTCTAATAACTGCATTATTAGATACGTTAAGACCGCTAATAGAGACATTAGAGCCAAAAGTGGCAAATCCACTAGCTACTAATTGACCACTAATACCTAGATTTTGACTAATTGTTAAATTGCCATTAATAAGACCATTGTTAGATATAGTAAGACCACTGGCATTTAATTGGGAACCTATGGTAGAATTACCACTAACTGTAAGAAAATCGTAGATAGATGCGCTAGAGGCAGAAAATAATCCAGATATTCCAACACTTCCAATAAATGTAGTACTGCCAGAAATGAAAATTTTTCCACTAACTGATAAATTACTAGAAATAGATAAACTACTAGTAGATATATTTGAGAAAAAAGTTGAATTACCAGTAGCTAAAATTAGCCCATTATTAAAATAAGCTATATCATTAACTACAGCCGGATAGAATATTGTAAATGTTTTACTCATTATAGTATAATATAAGAATTTTATAATACTTATTTACTTTAATTAGCTCATCCTACTAAAACTAACCCTTACCTTAAACCTTATTCTTTCTTTGGAAAAGTTTAACAATTAATGTTATTAATTATTGATTATTTATAATTAATATCATTTAGTAAATTATTTTATTGTTTTTTCATTTCTTTAACAATTTCATATAGTTCTTTAGTGGCTTGCCATAATAAAGCTGTCATTGCGTTATAGTTAACTGTCTTAGGGTTATCTCCTTTAATTACATTATCGAAGTTTTCTTCGATTTCTTGAGCAATAAAACCAACTTGTTTAGCTCCTTGCATATCATAACTATAAGTACTTATTCTATCAATCTTTTCTAATATATTCTCAACCCTTTCAATATTTGTCTTATAACGTCTATCTGAGACGGACTGGAATCCAGGGGCATATACATCTGCTCCAAATGTAGCTGTACCAGTTACATATAAACCGTTGTACATATATACAGTTGAATTAAATGTTGAATTACCACTAACTGTTAAATGATTAAGAGAAAGAACACCAGTTATTAATAAGTTACCTTGAATAAATACATTATTACTAACACGTAATCCACTAACAGATACATGAGAACCGAATGTAGCAAATCCGCTTACTAATAATTGACCACTAATACCTAAGTTTTGGCTTATTGTTAATGAACCATTAATTAATCCATTGTTTGATACAAACAAACTACTTACTGATAATATTGAGGCAATCGTTGCGTTACTAGAAACTACTAGATTTCCGCTAACACTCATATTTTGACTTACATCTAAATTGCCTCTTACCAAAGCATTATTAGAAATAGTTAGACCACTAACACCAACATGAGAACCAAATGTAGCGTTACCACTAGCTAATAAAGTACCAGAGATACCAAGGTTTTGACTAATAGTTAATGAACCATTGATTAAACCGTTATTAGAAATGATTAAACCACTGATACTAACTTGTGAGCCAAAAGTAGCAAAACCACTAGCTAATAATTGACCACTAATACCAACATTTTGGCTTATTGTCAAGTTACCTCTAATTAAAGCATCTTGGGATACTATAAGTGTATTAGCAAATAGATTAGTACCAATGGTTGCGTTACTAGAAACTATCAGGTTTCCACTAACACTCATATTTTGACTAATATCCAAGTTACCTCTTACTAAACCGTTATTAGAAATAGTAAGACCACTAACGCCAACATGAGAACCAAAAGTAGCATTACCACTGGCAATAAGAGTACCAGAGATACCAAGGTTTTGACTAATAGTTAATGAACCATTAATCAAGGCATCTTGGGATACAATAAGGGTCTTAGTAGATAAGTTAGTACTAAATGTAGCATTATTATCAACAAGTAATCTACCATTAATAACTGAATTATTAGAAATAAATAACCCACTAACTGATAATAATTGTCCTAAAGTTGTATTATTGCTAACACTAAGTGTTCCATAGAAAATAGTATTGTTAGAAACAAATAGACTGCTAAGAGAAAGATTGTTAACCATGGTTACATTTCCACTCACGTTGAGATTACCACTAATACCAACATTTTGACTTATATCTAAACTGCCTCTAACTAGAACATTATTAGATACTGTAAGTGTATTAATACCAACATGTTGACTGAATGTAGCATTTCCGCTAGCTAATAAAGTACCAGAGATGCCAACATTTTGACTAATAGTTAGTGAACCATCAATTAAAGCATCTTGAGATACAACAAGAGTCTTTGTAGAAAGATTGTTGCTGAATGTAGCATTACTATTAACTAATAAATTACCGCTAAGAATCGAATTATTAGAAACTAAAAGACCGCTGATAGAAACATGAGAACCGAAAGTAGCGTTACCACTAGCTAGTAGAGTGCCACTAATACCAACATTTTGACTAATAGTTAGTGAACCATTAATGAGTGCGTTATTAGAAACAGTAAGTGTATTAATACCAACTTGAGAACCAAATGTAGCGTTACCACTAGCTAATAGAGTACCGGAGATACCAAGGTTTTGACTTATAGTTAATGAACCATTAATTAAAGCATCTTGAGATACAACGAGGGTCTTTGTAGAAAGGTTGTTGCTAAATGTAGCATTAGTATTAACTAATAAATTACCACTAAGAATAGTATTATTAGAAACTAAAAGACCACTAATAGAAACATTAGAACCGAAAGTAGCAAATCCACTGGCTAATAATTGTCCACTGATACCAACATTTTGACTAATTGTTAAACTGCCTCTGATTAGAGCATCTTGAGAAACAATAAGAGTTCTGCTTGATAAATTATTGCCAAATGTAGAGTTGTTGGGAATATTGAGAGACTCAATGTTAAAACTTCCTGAGAAATTAACAGCTCCCAAAATACTTACATTTGATATGAAAGTAGTATTTCCAGTAACTAATAAATTACCGTTAATTAAACTATTGTTGGAAATATATAAACCACTGGCAGATAAGTTTTGACCAAATGTAGCGTTATTACTTACAATCAATCTGCCATCAATTATGGCATTATTACTAACATAAAGCCCACTTACAGAGAGATTTTGACCAAATGTGGCATTGTTACTAACAGTAAGTCTTCCATCAATAACTACATTTTGACTAATACTCAATGAACCATTAATTAAACCATTTCCAGAAACAATGATTTGACTTGTAGAAAGATTATTGCTAAATGTAGCATTAGTATTGACCAATAAGTTACCACTAAGAACAGTATTATTAGAAACTAAAAGACCACTGATACTAACATGAGAACCAAAAGTAGCATTACCACTAGCTAATAAAGTACCACTAATACCTATGTTTTGACTAATAGTTAATGAACCATTGATTAATGCGTTATTAGATACTATAAGTGAACCAACACCAATATTAAGATTAAATGTAGCATCTCCTACAACACCTAAATCATTTTGGAAGGTAACTGTGTTAACTACAACCAATTTATCAGTAGTTAAGTTTGAATTAAATGTAGCATTGTTTAATACAAGTAATTCACCAATTGTGGAGCTATTAAGTAAATTATCTACCTCAGTCTTGGTATAAAATGTGTCATCTTGGGTTAAAACAGGTGTAGATAGAATAAAGTTATTTTCAGGTGCCTTTAGTAAATAATTAACTCCAGTTGTACCAACTCTAATATAACCTTGTTGGTCATTATTACTATCTCTAATATCTATACCTGCTCCTCTAGCAGTACCAGTACCAACTGCGTTATTATTAAGTAATATAGTCTTATCACTAATTGCTAAATTGGTAGTACTAATGTAATTCATAGAACCAGCTATATTAATAATATCTCCACTACCACCAATGTTAATAGTTGTTTGACCAGTAGTGTTATTAGAGCCAATGTTAACAGTTTGGATATTTTCTGAGCAGGCGATATTAACTGTAGCACTATTAGAACCAATATTAAGAGTATTATTTAGTGATAATACATTATCTACTCTTAATGTTCCGATAATATTAACATTATTACTTACACCAATAGCAGAAACTGAAATAATTGAATCAAATCTAGAAGTTCCTGAGACAATAAGATTTTCTCTAATAAGTGCGTTATTAGAAACAGTAAGACCACTAACACTAACATGAGAGCCAAAGGTAGCATTACCACTAGCTAATAAAGTACCACTAATACCTAGATTTTGACTAATAGTTACCGACCCTCTAATTAGGGCATTGTTGGAAATAGTAAGTTCATTAATACCAACATGTTGACCGAATGTAGCATTACCACTAGCTAATAAAGTACCACTAATACCAACATTTTGACTAATAGTTAAAGAACCATTAATCAATGTGTTATTAGAAACTAGTAGAGAATCAATACTTACATTACTATTAAATGTTACATCCCCATGAACTCTTAAATCACCACTAATACCAACATTTTGACTAATATCTAAATTGCCTCTAATTAATGCGTTATTAGAAACAACTAATCCACTAGCAGAAAGCAATGAACCCATTACTGCGTCTCCACTAGCAATCAATTGACCGCTAATTCCAAGATTTTGACTTATAGTTAATGAACCATTGATTACTGCGTTGTTTGTTACAACTAAACTACTAACAGAAAGTCTTGAAGATAATATAGTATCACTTGAAACAGTAAGAGTTCCAGTTATAGTAACGTTTTGACTTACAAACAAATTACCTCTAATAAGTGTATTATTAGATACCGTAAGACCGCTAACGCCAACATGTGAACCGAATGTAGCAATTCCACTGGCAATAAGAGTACCACTTATACCAACATTTTGACTAATCGTAAGATTACCATTAACAAGTGCGTTATTGGATACTATAAGACCACTAATACCGACTTGAGAACCAAAGGTAGCGTTACCACTAGCTAATAAAGTACCACTAATGCCAACATTTTGACTAATAGTTAATGAGCCTCTAATAAGAGCGTTATTAGAAATAGTAAGCTCATTAATACCAACATGTTGACCGAATGTAGCATTACCACTAGCCAATAAAGTACCACTAATACCAACATTTTGACTAATAGTTAATGAACCATTAACTAGTGCGTTATTTGATACGATAAGTTGACTAATAGATACATTAGAACTAAATGTTGAATTATTGTTAACTAATAATGTACCATTGAGAATAGTATTATTGGAAACTAAAAGACCACTAACGGATACATTAGAGCCGAATGTAGCATTACCACTGGCTAATAAAGTACCACTAATACCAAGATTTTGACTAATAGTTAATGAGCCTCTAATTAAGGCGTTATTAGAAACAATTAAACCACTAACACTAACTTGTGAGCCAAAAGTAGCATTACCACTAGCTAATAGTGTACCACTAACACCAACATTTTGACTAATGGTTAATGAACCATTAATGAGGGTATTATTTGATACGATAAGTTGACTTATAGATACATTAGAACTGAATGTTGAGTTATTATTGACTAATAATGTACCATTCAATAAACTATTGTTTGAAACATATAAACCACTAACGGATACGTTAGAGCCGAATGTAGCGTTACCACTGGCTAATAAAGTACCACTAATACCAAGATTTTGACTAATAGTTAATGAACCATTAATAAGGGCATTATTGGAAACTATTAAGCCACTAACACTAACTTGAGAGCCGAATGTAGAGTTACCACTAGCGAGTAAAGTTCCACTAATGCCAACATTTTGACTAATAGTTAATGAGCCTCTAATAAGAGCGTTATTAGAAATAGTAAGCTCATTAATACCAACGTGTTGACCGAATGTAGCATTACCACTAGCAAGTAATGTACCACTAATACCAATATTTTGGCTAATAGTTAAAGAACCATCTATTAAAGCATTATTTGAAATTGTAAGGCCACTAACACTAACATGAGAGCCGAAAGTAGCAAAACCACTAGCTAATAATTGACCACTTATGCCAACATTTTGACTAATAGTAAGGTTACCGTTAATTAAAGCGTTATTAGATACAATAAGTTGGCTAATAGATACATTAGAACTAAAAGTTGAACTATTATTGACTAATAATGTACCATTGATAAGTGTATTATTGGAAACTGTTAAACCGCTTACACCAATGTGAGAACCGAATGTAGCAATTCCACTAGCAACAAGAGTACCACTAATACCAACGTTTTGACTAATTGTTAATGAGCCTCTAATTAAGGCATTATTAGAAATAATTAAACCACTAACACTAACTTGTGAACCAAAAGTAGCGTTACCACTAGCAACAAGAGTACCACTAATGCCAACGTTTTCACTAATAGTTAATGAGCCTCTAATTAAGGCATTATTAGAAACAGTGAGGCCACTAATACTAACATGAGAGCCGAAGGTAGCAATACCACTAACTATTAAAGTACCACTTATGCCAACGTTTTCACTAATAGTTAATGAACCATCTATTAAAGCATTATTAGAAACAGTGAGGCCGCTTATACCAACATGAGAACCAAATGTAGCTATTCCACTAGCTATTAAAGTACCACTAATGCCAACATTTTCACTAATGATCAATGAACCATTAATTAGAGCATTATTTGATACAGTAAGGCCGCTAATACTAACGTGAGAACCAAAGGTAGCAATACCGCTAGCTATTAAAGTACCACTGATACCAAGGTTTTGACTAATAGTAAGGTTACCATTGATTAAAGCATTATTAGAAACAGTAAGGCCGCTAATACTAACGTGAGAACCGAAGGTAGCAATTCCACTGGCAACTAAAGTACCACTAATACCAACGTTTTGACTAATAGTAAGGTTACCGTTGACTAGGGCATTATTAGAAACAGTAAGACCACTAATACTAACTTGAGAACCGAATGTAGCAATTCCACTAGCTATTAAAGTACCACTAATGCCAACGTTTTGACTAATAGTTAAGTTACCATTAACAAGTGCGTTGTTGGAAATTGTAAGACCACTAATACCGACGTGAGAACCAAATGTAGCAATTCCACTAGCTATTAAAGTACCAGAGATACCAACATTTTGACTAATAGTTAAGTTACCATTTACTAGGGCATTATTAGAAACAGTAAGGCCACTAACTCCAACATGAGAACCAAATGTGGCTATTCCACTGGCTATTAAAGTACCACTTATGCCAACATTTTGACTAACAGTTAGGTTACCATTTACTAGAGCATTATTGGATACTGTAAGACCACTAACACTGACATGAGAACCAAAGGTAGCTATTCCACTGGCTAATAAAGTACCACTAATACCAACATTTTGACTAATAGTAAGGTTCCCATTGACAAGTGCGTTATTAGAAATAGTTAGACCACTAACACTAATATGAGAACCAAAGGTAGCGTTACCACTAGCTAATAAAGTACCACTAATGCCAACATTTTGACTAACTGTTAAATTTCCATTAACAAGAGCGTTATTGGAAACAGTAAGACCACTTATACCAACATGAGAACCAAATGTAGCTATTCCACTAGCAATAAGAGTACCACTAATACCAACGTTTTCACTAATGGTTAATGAACCATTAATTAGAGCGTTATTAGAAATAGTGAGACCACTAACACTGACATGAGAGCCGAAAGTAGCTATTCCACTAGAAATAAGAGTACCGCTAATGCCAACATTTTGACTAACTGTTAAATTTCCGTCAACTAAAGCATTATTGGATACTGTAAGACCACTAACACTGACTTTAGAACCGAATGTAGCATTACCACTGGCTAATAAAGTACCACTAATGCCAACATTTTGACTAATAGTAAGGTTACCATTAACTAAAGCATTATTGGATACAGTAAGACCACTAACACTGACATGAGAACCGAATGTAGCAATTCCACTGGCAACTAAAGTACCACTAATACCAACGTTTTGACTAATAGTAAGGTTACCGTTGACTAGGGCATTATTGGACACTGTAAGACCACTAACACTGACATGAGAACCGAATGTAGCAATGCCACTAGCTATAAGTGTACCACTAATACCAACATTTTGACTAATAGTTAAATTACCGTTGACTAGGGCATTATTGGAAACAGTAAGACCACTAACACTGACATGAGAACCGAATGTAGCTATTCCACTGGCAACTAAAGTACCACTAATACCAACATTTTGACTTATTGTTAAATTACCATTGACAAGTGCGTTATTGGAAATAGTAAGACCACTAACACTGACATGAGAACCGAATGTGGCTATTCCACTGGCAACTAAAGTACCAGAAATACCTACATTTTGACTAACGGTTAAGTTACCTCTCATTAGTGTATTATTGGAAACAGTAAGACCACTAACACTGACATGAGAGCCGAAGGTAGCGATACCACTAGCAATAAGAGTACCAGAAATGCCAATATTTTGACTAATAGTAAGGTTGCCATTGACAAGGGCATTATTGGAAATTGTAAGACCACTTACACTGACATGAGAACCGAATGTGGCTATTCCGCTGGCAATAAGAGTACCGCTAACACCAATGTTTTGACTAACAGTTAAGTTACCATTAACAAGAGCGTTATTAGATACGACTAAACCGCTAGTAGATATATTAGAACCAAAAGTACTTTGACCAGAAACTAAAAGAGGACCACTGATACTTAAACCTTCACTAATATTTAAGGAACCTTTAACTAATAGATTATTAGAGACAGAAATTCCGCTAACAAATAAGTTATCAGCAAAAGTAACATTGCCTCTAGTTGTTAAGGTGTTAAGATTAGTAAAACCAGAAGAGGTAATTTGATAGTTGACATTTAGACTGCCATCAACAGATAATAGACTTCTGTATATATCTTGAGGACCAGTAGTAAGTGTAGAGATATTGGAAGATTTGCTAGAAGATAGATAATAATCAACGCCAATATCATTAACACCAAATGTGTAGCTACCATAGGTTACTGAATTATAATTAATAATGTAAGATGGGATTGAGATATTGGCATAGTTAGAACTGAAATAGGATACGTTATTAATATTTGAACCGGCTATATTGAATGTACCACCAATATAAATGTTATTGTTACTATCAATATCTGAAGTGGTTATAGTTCCACTAATTGTGGAATTGTCTATAACGGAATAAAGTCCAGTAGATGTATTATACCTGGCAATCTTTGAATAGGGAGTACCATTGATTTGAGTAAAGCTACCAAAAACTACTAAATATGTAAAGGATGTTATAGTTTCTGTGTACAATTTGATGTTGAGTAAATCTCCATTTGTTGTTCCAATAAGTACTGCGGTATGACTAGAAGGAGCTGGAATAGTACTAATTTTATAGATTCTGCCTGTATTAACAGTATCAAATGTAGCAATATATAAGGTTTGAGTAGAACTATCATATTGGAATTCATTATATTTTAGTTTTACAAAACCAGCTGGGGTGTAAGGTGCCCAGGCAGAACCATTATAAAAATGAAGAGTAGTTGTAGCAAAAAATGTATCAGTAATTTGGAGAAGTAAGTAAGGTGAGTTAATTTGAACAATAGGACTAAATACATAGTTACCATTAAGACCAGGGAAATAGATAGTAGTTGCCAGATAACTAACAACAGAATTAGTAGAATAATTCCACTGAACTAAGTGATAAATATTACTATCACCATTAGCAGACGTGAAACCACCACCTACAATAATTTGAGTTGTGCTAAGAGCAATAAGAGTAAACATATTTCCTCCAGCAAATCCAGATTGACCTGCGTTGAAAATACTAACCCAGGCTGTACCATTCCAATAACCACAACCTTTAGTAGATACTGGGGTTCCGTTATAAGTAATTTCTAAAGGATTACCTAAAACAAAAACATGACCATTAAAAGGGTTAATAGCCAAAGAACTACCAAAACCATTAGTAATAGTACCAATTAATGTAAGAACATTAGAATTAACGTTATATCTCCATATATTTTTATTAATAGTTGCCGGAACATCCTCAAATAGATAAACTAAATTATTAGCATCATCAGATACTATACTAGTAATAGGGTTACTAAAGGTTACAGCTAAGTTATTCCATAATAATCCAATAGGATTAGATAATTCAAGTTTTCTATATAAAGTATCTAAACTATAAACTGTGTTGGTTACTGGTAAGACAGTTTGAATTGGTAATTGAGTAGCACTAATTATGCTTGTATTATTATTGTCAAAATAGGAGTTATTAGATACAAATAAACCACTGGCAGCTAATGATGAACTAAAGGTTGCGTTACCATTAACTATCATTGAACCACTGGCACTAAGATTTTGACTAATTGTCAAACTTCCCTTAATTTGTGTATCTTGGGAAACAATTAAACTATTAGTAGAAAGGTTGGCTCCAAAAGTACCACTATTTTGAACAATTAAAGTATTTAGAGTAGCGTTAGTTACTAAATTATCTATTTCGGTCTTAGTATAAAATGTATCATCTTGTGTTAATACTGGAGTAGAAAGGATAAAGTTACTTTCGGGAGCTTTTAACAAGTAGTTAACACCGGTAGCTCCAACAACAATAAAGCCTTGTTGGTCATAATTGTTATCACGAATATCAATACCAGCTCCTCTAGCAGTACCGCTACCAACAGCGTCCTTATTAAGTAAGATAGTTTTATCACTAATAGCTAAATTGGTAGTACTAATGTAATTCATAGAACCAACTATATTAATAATGTCATTAGCGCCACCAATGTTAATAGTAGTTTGACCACTGGCTCCATTAGAACCAATGTTGACAGTTTGAGTATTATCAGAACAGGCGATATTAATTACAGATGCGCTAGAACCAATTGTAATGATAGAACCAATCGGTTCAATACTATTGGTATAAAGTGTTTTATTAACAAAGGCGTTATTTGTAACAATTAAACCACTAACAGTAATAGTATCATTAAATGTGGCAGGACCTAAAGCTAAAAGTGTTCCATTTATAATGGCACTTTGACTAACAACAATACCAGATACATTAAGTGTTTTACTTATAGTTGCGTTATTAGAAACAGAGAGACCACTGGCATTTAATAAAGAACCAATTGTAGTATTACCAGAAACAAAAAGATTATTATCGATAGTGGCATTATTAGAAATACGTAAACCACTAGCACTTAAATTAGAGCCAAAAGTACCATCACCTGAGATATTCATATCATCAAAAACTATACCACCGGAGAAATTAAGAATTCCATAAATAGTAACATCGCCATAGAAAGTGGCATTATTAGTAACATTTAAATTATTAATACTGGCTTGTTGGGTAACAATAAGATTTCTAGTAGAAAGAGTGGAATTAAAGGTAGCATTATTGGAATTGTATAAAGAACCACTAACTGATAAATTATTACGAACATTAAGTGTACTAACTGTCATATTATTGGCAAAAGTAGCATCGCCTGAAATGTAGAGATCGTCATAGGCGAGGGCACCGGAGAAGTTAAGTGTACCGAGAACATCAACATTTCCGTAGAAGACAGCATTATTAGATACGTAAAGGCCGCTAGTAGATAATTTAGAACCAAAAGTGGCATTGTTAGATACAGAAAGGGTTCCATGTAAAATAGTTTGAGAAGTGACCATAATGTTTTCGGTGTAAACCCAAACGGGGTCAATATCACCATAAACGGTTAATTTGTCGTAGATAACAACGTTTCTAAAAGTACCATCCCCTGAAACATTTAAATTACCACTAATTGCTACATTATTAGATACAGAAACCCCACTAACAAATAAATCATTAGCAATTGTAGCATTTTCTTTAACGGTAAGATTAGCAAGAGTAAGATTTTCGGCGGTACCAGTGTAAACAATTAAACCATCAACATATAAATTACCATTAATACTAACATCATTAAATGTAGAATAACCGTTAACTTGTAAGTTATCATCAATAAATACGTTTCGGTTAAAGGTAGCGTTATTAAAAATGGTTAAATTACAGAAACTGGCACTAACTGCGGGAGGAGGAGGTTGAGAAACAAAAGTAGGAGCAGGTGGATAATCGGGACACCCATTACCACTAGTATAGGGAGTAGGGAAGGAAGGGAAACTAGGAAAGTTGTTATCGTTAGGGACAGGTGGAGGACAATTAGGATTTACACTACTACCAAAAAATGATACCGATTTATTCGTAGTATTATTATTTGGGGTTTCATTTCCCAAAGAAGTATGATTTTTTCTATTTCTTAAATCCATATATATATAATAATATGATAAAATATATATCGATTTATACAAAATCAATATATACTTTTATAATTTAATTTAACGTTTCTGATAAGGCATGTTATGTGTTTGTCGAAAGGTCATATTCCATCGCCTAGACCGAGACTTATTGTTTTGTCAAGAAATATTTAATACGTTTATTTATTATTTTTACCTAAAGTTACTCGTCTGTAATTAAAATATCATCGGTTATATATTTTACAAATCCTAATGATTTACTAATATTATAAATTATACTAACTGTATCCGCTATTTCATAGAAGGTCAATGTGTTACCATATTCTGTACTTCCATAATTTCTATAAACAAATTGTCCATTAGTAAATCTTAATTTTTTGTAAGGTTTAGATACAGGTCTGAGATAATTAGCATTATAGTATCGGGCGATGTTTAAAGTACCACTAGTAGTACCTGCGTCTCTAAATGAACCACATGCCAAAACATTATTGTTACTATCTATATTAATATCATAAACAATGTTACTGGCACCAGTTATACCACCACCAACTTGACTCCATTTATTTAGATAGGGGTCAAATCTAGCAATATTGTTAGTAGAAGGAACAGAGATACCGGTAGTAGGATCGTTAACATCAACAAAGTTACCACCTAAATATAAATAACCATATTTATCAACTGCTACAGAATAACCATCAACGCTATTGCTAGTTTGTAGAGAATTATAGTTATTATTGTAAAGATTAAGACTATGAATACCACCATTAAATAAGTTACTAGCAATGTATAGTTTGCCGTTAAAATTATCAACAGCTAAAGAACGTATAATAGTATTATGACTAAATGGTCCTAAAGGATAATTATTCCAACTAGATGTTTGTATATTCCACTTACCGATAACAGAATAAACTCCATTAACTAATGATATATTACCAGCTACATACAAATTTTCATTATTATCAAAAGCAATTGTTCTAACTGCTACAGCTCCTCCACCTACATTACTTACTACACCATTTCCTAAAGAATTCCATGTTATACCATTCCATTTAGCTATATTATTAGCAGTAACACCATTAATATTATTGAATGTACCGCCGACATAAATATCTCCATTCGAATCCATTTCCATACAGTGAACATGATTACTAGAACCTGGTATAGAAGCCCATTGATTCCATGTATTAGTATTGATATTGTAACGTATAATACCTGAACATCCTTGAACTAATCCATCCGTGGCAACAAATACATTATTGCTACTAACAACTAAAGCCCTTAATAGTTGAGATGTTCCACCTGATGTCATAGTACCTAAAACTGACCAAATTAAATCAGCTTCACTCCATCTCCAAATACCACATACTTCACTGTTACTAGCTTGTTCAATTGCGTAAACATAAGTAGAACCTCCGGATAAAACAATGCGATGTTGATTTAGAATGTGACCATTCGTAGTTTGTATGGGACCACTACCTGTACTGCTTAGACCTTGCCAGAATGTTGTCGAACTGAAATAAGAACTAGTAATACTAACAGAACCAACATAATACTCATAGACACCACTAATAGGTTGAGAAATATTAGTAGTTGTAGAATCTAATGTAAGTTCATTAACAGGTAAATTAAGATTTCCATTAACTGTTAAAGTACCATTAACAATAATGTTATTAGAAACTAATAGACCACTTGTAGAAAGATTGGAACCAAAAGTACTATTATTACTAACACTTAAAGAACCTCTCATAACAGAATTATTGGAAACATATAGACCACTAGTAGTTATTCGTTGTGTGAAGGTACTACCGCCACTAACAAATATTTGTTGTAACCATAATGGACCACAACCGCCTCCATAAATATAGTTAGTACTAATACAACCACTGACACTTAAATTACCTTTAATCATAGTATTGTTACTAACAAATAAATAACTAGTTGAAAGTTTGTTACTAAATGTAGAACTAGCAAAAACATCCAAAGATCCATCAACTACTGCGTCATTATCTACATATAATGAACTTACTGCTAATGAACTTTCTTCAAAATCATATCCTGAAAAATTAAATGAACCTAAAACAGTAAGGTTGCCATAAAAGGTTGCGCTATTAAATACAGCATTTTGACTAACAGAAAGATTACCATAAAGGGAGAGGTTATTGGAGACGGTGAGGCATCCGACGTTGAGGCAATTTTCTATATCAACATTTTGATAAAATGTGGCACTATCTAATTGTATATCATGTAAAACATCTAAACAACTAACAGTTAAACAACCATAAACGGTAACGTTATCCGTGTAAGTAGCGCTTCTAACGATAATATCGGCTCCGGAAAGATTGATATTATTAGCTCTAAAAGTTCCACTAACACTAAGATTGTTTTTTACAGTAACATTATTAAGAACATCAACGGAACTAACAGTCATTTTATTAGCAGGTATATTGAAAGAATTATAAATGGTTAAGTTATGTGTTTCAACATTGCCAAAATAACCAGTATTATCAACAGTTAAATTCTTAGTATCAATATCGCCACAAACATTTAACTTTTTACCAATTTGAACATTACATCCGAAAGTTGTATTTTGAACTACACTTAAATCTTTGAAAAGTTCAGAAGGGAAAGGATAATCATCTACACAAAGGGGAGCAGAAGGTCCAGGAGTAGGATAGGAAGGGAAACTAGGAAAATCTTCATTTATAGGACAACAGGGGTCACTGTTAATAAACATTTTAGCTCCTGGTGTAGGAAAGGAGGGAAAGCTAGGAAAGCTATTGTAAACAGGTTGTTTCTTATTATCATTATTTGAAAACTGTGGTATTTTATTATTCGAATACATCGTCTATACTTTATATTGATAAATTAATAATTATAAAAATATTCTGTCCTTTCACTCCTCTTTATCATCAATTAATTATATATTTATAAAATTATATTATAAATACATATTATCATTTACTTACATTTATAAAGCTTAATAATGTGCTTTATATAAAACACATTCGGGATTGATAAAATCTAAAATGTTAGGAATTTGACTAGAAGAGTGATTGTTTTTGTCATTATTCCAAATTTTAATTGTTACAGTATTATTCTTAGGACTAATAGAAATACCATTAAGTCCTGAGAAATATTTAGGCATTAATGTAGAACCACATAACATTATTGCTAATTCAATCCAGGAAATATAGGCATAAATCTTTGGAACTCTAAAGCACCAAGAACCACCATTTTTATTTTCAGGAGCCTCCCAAGTTGGTTGAATACCCTTACGCATTAAGAAATACATTCCATCTATCCACCTATGTTCTGGAATTTCTACTATCATATTCCAAAATTCTTCTACAGTACTAATATCTCTAACCGTTTTGTAGGATTTTAGACTCCAACTATCTTTATCGAGGTCTTGTTCTGTGTACCAAAGAGTCCAAGTATCAGATAATTTCATAGTCACTAGCTTAATATATAATAAGATCTTTTGTTTAAATCTTTTATTGTAAAAATATATAATTTATAGGAATTCATTAAAAATCTATGATAAATGTAGTATAATGAATAATTCATTAATAATTTTACTTGTCTTATTACTAATTATTTTAATTGAATATTCTGTTAAAAAAGAATATATTGGAATTATTATTTTACATAATAACGATCATACCCTTAATAAAGTTCTACAAAATATCATGTCTTTTATGAATAATCATCTAATCCATTATCAAATACTTGTTATTAAACAAAAAAATCCTAAATTACAATCAAAAGAACAAGGACTTAATAGTATATCACAGTCACAAGGACTTAATAATATAGAATCAAATAATCGTTCTACTGGATATTTATTTAATATAGGTATGAGGCAATTATCTGGATTTAATAATTATCTTTTCATAGATACCATACATTCTGATCTAAAGAATTTCTTTACAATTCATAAATCCAAGAAATTTCAACCAAAAACACTATTCAATAAAGATTCTATAAATTATTATGACAAGATATGTGCTATTTCACTATCTAAACAAACTTTTAAAGAAATGGATGGATTTTCTAATAAATCCAATAAAAATTTTAATGAATTCATCAGAAATTTAGAAAAAATCAAGAAGAAAAATGATGGGTATTTTTCAATGAACTTAGATGTAAAATATGATATTGTAGAACGTACTATGGTTAATCCTCTTACAACAAAAATTACCATTAAAACTACTTATCAATAATTTTATTTTGTATTAAAGAGGTTTAAAGATTTTTTATCTAAATTTATAGAATATAGAGATGACGACATTGGGATTAAAAACAATTAGTCGAGAAGAATTTATGGAAGTTTGTCCTCAAGTTTTAAAACAAAGGATAGATGACTTCTTTATTTATTATTCTGAAAAGAAAAAGAATCCTTTTAGTAGTTCATCTGATACCTCTAAAAAATTCTATTCTAAAGATAAATTTGAACCCAGAAAGAAACCTACTGGAACTAATTTCAGAAAACCTTTTGAAAAGGATGCTTCGGAGATAGAAAAATTCTATATTGATTATCGTGGAGTTTTATCTAAAGTTAATGAAAATAATCAAGATGCCATTTGGAAAGAACTAACTGACCTTCACCTTGAAAAATACATTACCGATGCCGGTAAAACGGTAGATTCTAATGATGGTTGGAGTACTGCGGGACCTAAGAAATCGGATGCCAACAATAATTCTATTCAAAGAGAGATTGCTAATATCCTTTATCAATATACTAGAACTTGTAATATGTATCTAAAGGAATATATTGATATTGTTAATAAAATGAAGAAATCTAAGGAACTAAATACTTATACCAATGAATTTATCCAATTTGTTTATAATGATTTAGATTCTCCTAAAGAAGATGATAAAGAATATAATATTTTAACTCATAATATTCTTTCTGAATGTACCAATGTTAATTTGATTACCAAGAAGAAGTTTATTCAAAGTGGTTTACAAAATATTCATTCCCTTGTTCTTAAAAACTTCGAAGAAGGTGAATCTACTGATGAAAACATGGATATTCTTATTCAAAATATGAAACGTCTAGGTAAACAAATTTATAAACAAAAGGAGGTCGTTAAAATTATTGAAGAAATGACTAAATGGAAGAATAGTAAAACATTTTCTGGAAGAATACACTTTAACCTAGTTGATTTAATTTCAGAAGTCGACAAATGGAACGCACAATAAAAGATAGTATAATTAAAAATAAAATTTATAATTATATTATATAAGACGATGTCGTTGAATGATGAGCAAGTTAATTATTTGAAAAGGAGGAAGCAGGTGCTAGCATTTCAAAATTCTGGAGCTGGTCAAAACGCCGGATTCTACAAGTATTTAGGCGGCGATAGTTATCTAGTAAAAGAACTTATTGTTGAAAATGAAGATGGTAACACCTTTGCTAAATTAACTACAACTGATGGATTACTTACTGTTTCTGGCGTAAATGGTCTAGCTGTTAGTGGTGAAATTATCAGTTCCGGTACTGCTAATATAGCCGAACTTAATGTTCCCGGTTCCGCAACTCTAGGTAATCTTTATGTACCCGGAAATGCTACATTTTTAGGAAACGTTAATGTTTTAGGTTCTCTTTATTTCTCCGGAGCAATTACTCCTGATAACTTAAATATTAAAGGAAATGCTACATACGACCAAAATCTTTCTGCCAATACTTTAAGAGTTAGTCAAAATACATTATTATTAGGTAACTTACAAATAGGTAATCAAACCCTACCTGTTGGTCAAAATCCCAAGGTATTTGTATTTGGTACTGGTTCTCTTACTAGTATTAAACAATTAGGTTCCGCTGCCGGTGACGAAAAACTATACATTGAAGAAATTTATGGTACTTCTAGTTATGGTAGTGGTGGTATTAGACAGTATTTTAGTAATGACAACAATACTGCTCAAAATAATATTTTTGAAATAACTCGCCAAGGCGCAACTGTTCAAGATTTTATTTGGTATGGAGACAATAGTGTTAATAATAATCCTATTATGACACTTAACGGAAGTGGTCGTTTAGGTATCGGTACTACTGAACCTCAGGGTGGTCTTGAAGTTAGAGGAACCAATAGAAATATTCGTGTTACTGATGATTCATCTGGTAAACTTGTTGATATCGCAGTTGCCTCTAATAGTCAAGAGTATTCTAATGATGCTCAAGCTGGTGACTCTGTTATTCGTACTAACCAAAAACTACTTATTCAACATGGAAGCAATAGCTCTGCTATTACCATCGATAATACCAATAGAGTTGGTATTCATATACCTAATCCCACTGCTTCTTTAGATATTAGCGGTAATACATTACTCAGAGATAATGTTACAATTGGTAATTCAGTAAGTGTTGGAAATAATCTCCAAGTAACAGGTAATTCTTTATTTAGAGGACAAGTTCATTTAGATAATTCACTAAATGTTACTGGTGAAGCTGTCTTTAGAGATGATGTTACTATAAATGGTGTTTTAGATGTACCTAATAATTCTCATTTTGGTAACCAAGTTGATATTGATGGTTCCTTAAATGTTACAGGCGATGCTTACTTTAGAAATAATGTTACTATTGACGGTATATTAAATATTGATGGAACATTAAGTATTAGTAATTCATTAGAAATACCCGGAGATGGTTTTATTGGTGGTACTCTTAGTGTTACTGGAGAAGCTTTATTCAGAAACTCTGTTGATGTTAATGGAACTCTAGAAGTCACTGGTTCTGCTTTATTCAGAAACTCTGTTGATGTTGATGGAACTTTAGAAGTTACTGGTTCTGCTTTATTCAGAAACTCAGTTGATGTTGATAGTACTCTTAATGTTACCGACAGTGCTCTATTCAGAAACTCAGTTGATGTTGATGGTACTTTAGAAGTCACTGGAGCAGCTCTCTTTAGAAATAGTGTTGATGTTGATAGTACTCTTAATGTTACTGGCGATGCCTTATTCAGAAACTCAGTAGATGTTGATGGAACTTTAGAAGTTACTGGAGCAGCCCTATTCAGAAACTCCGTTGATGTCGATGGTACTTTAGAAGTTACTGGCGATGCCTTATTCAGAAACTCAGTTGATGTTGATAGTACTCTTAATGTTACTGGTTCAGCACTCTTTAGAAACTCCGTCGATGTTGATAGTACTCTTAATGTTACTGGCGATGCCTTATTCAGAAACTCCGTTGATGTCGATGGTACTTTAGAAGTTACTGGAGCAGCCCTATTCAGAAACTCCGTTGATGTCGATGGTACTTTAGAAGTTACTGGCGATGCCTTATTCAGAAACTCAGTTGATGTTGATAGTACTCTTAATGTTACTGGTTCAGCACTTTTTAGAAATTCTGTAGATGTTGACAGTACTCTTAATGTTACTGGCGATGCCTTATTCAGAAACTCAGTTGATGTTGATGGCACTTTAGAGGTCACCGGTGATGCCTTATTCAGAAACTCTGTCGATGTTGACGGAACTTTACAAGTTACTGGTTCAGCTCTATTCAGAAACTCAGTTGATGTTGATAGTACTCTTAATGTTACTGGAGCAGCCCTCTTTAGAAACTCAGTTGATGTTGATGGTGGTTTAGAAGTTACTGGTTCAGCACTTTTTAGAAACTCAGTTGATGTTAATGGTACTCTTAATGTTACTGGCGATGCCTTATTCAGAAATTCTGTAGATGTTAATGGTACTTTAGAAGTTACTGGATTGGCTTTATTCAGAAGCGATGTTAATGTAAATGGAGCTTTAGATGTTAATGAAGATTCTTTGTTTAGAAGCAAGCTTACGGTTAATGGTTTATTAGATATTAATAATTCATTAGATGTGAATGATGCCTCTATATTTAGAAGTGATCTTGATATCAATGGTGGACTTAATGTAACTGGTTCTTCTTTGTTCAGAAATACCTTAGATATCCATGGCACAGTTAATGTTACAGGATCTGCTCTATTTAGAAACAATGTAACTGTTAATAATGCTATAATTACTGATAGTATTGAATCAAGAACAAATGTATTAAATGTTGGTTCAAATGCTAGTACTGTTAATATTGCCTGTTCAGAGAACATACAAACAGTTAATATTGGTTCTAGTAGTACTACTGGTGTAACAACTATTAATATTGGTGGAGAAAGAGATATTGTTAATATTGCTGGTTCTATGAATTATATTACAACAACTGATTTAGCTGTTACCGATAAGACTATATTACTTAATAAGGACGCTACTGGTAGTGGAACTGCTCGTGGGGCTGGTATTGATATTAGGGATAATAACAATGATACCCAAAGTTATATTAAAGTTGGTGGTACTGGAGTTAATTTTGTCTTAAAGGCACCTGAAAATAACTATATTCTATCTACACCCGTTTTAACTCAAAATGACACATTTTATACTAAGACTCAAGTAGATGGTTTATTCGCAATTACAAGTCAACCTGCTATAGAAACCATTAAGTATTCATTAGATGATACAACTACAAATATAAGTGTAACAAGTGGTTTGTATAATTATTTGATTAATAGTACTACAACAGGAGAAGGAGGATGGTCTTCTTTAGGAGTAACTATCTCTACTTCTGAACCTATTAATATTATTGCCTCTACTGGTAATTTATTCTTTATAGGCGGTGCTTTTAGTTCAATTAATGGTTCTGCTTCTCTTTCCCGTATTGCTCAATGGGATTCTAGTACAAATACATGGAGTCCATTAGGTAGTGGTGTGGGACCATCAACACCTGGTGGTTTCCATGTTGTTACTGAAATTGTTATCGATGGAGATAATGTCTATATTGGTGGTATTTTTGAAACCGCGGGTGGTATTACAGTAGGTAATATTGCTAGATGGAATATAACAACTGCTACATGGAGTGCTCTAGGTACTGGTCCGGGTGGTTTCGTGTCAACATTGAAAGTTGATGGTGATAGAGTATATGTAGGTGGCTCCTTCTCAGAGAGAATTAAATACTATACCATAAGCACAAATACTTGGTCAACTATGGGTTCGGGTAACCTTTTTAATAATACTCCTCAATCTATAGTTCTAGATGGAGATAATGTATATGTATCTGGATGGTTTACAACTGCCGATGGTTTACCTGCGAATAGAATTGCTATATGGAACAAGTCAACCTTAACATGGTCTACAATTGGTTCAGGTTTAGATAATTCTGTTAATATTATGATTAAATCCGGAGATGACTTATATCTTGGTGGTGAATTTACATCAGCTAACGGTGTTTCCGCTAATAGAATTGTAAAGTATAATATAACAACTGATACATGGTCCGCACTTGGTTCTGGAGTAGATAACGCTGTAGATGCTATTTCATATATTGGTTCTGATATTTATGTAGGTGGTAGATTTACTACTGCCGGTGGTGTGTCTGCTATTCGTATTGCCAAATGGAATGGGTCAAATTGGAGCGCTCTAGGTTCAGGTATTACATCAAGTAATCCTTTTGTAACTGTAGATACACTTCATTCAAATAATGGTAATATCTATGTTGGTGGTGCTTTTGATAACGCAGGTGGAGTTAGTGTTAACAATTTCGCTAAATGTTCTTCTAGTTCTGTTGGTTCTAACAAGTTACTCACCTTCGACACACCTCTCTACTATTTACAAAATGGTACCTCTCTATCTACCACTGGTCTTTCCTTCAACACTGTTGGACAATACGCAACTGTACAATTTGACTCAGATAACTCTAAAGGTTTTATCTTAGAAGATAATTTAGGACTTAGTGTTGAAAGCAATTTCAGTACTCTTAATGTTACTAATAACGCATCTATTGGTTCATTATTAGTCGATGGTAACGCTACATTTAATTCTAGCATGTACGTTAATGGTAACGCTACATTTAGTTCTAATCTAGCTGCCAATACACTTAGAGTCACTGGTACAATTACAACTGATAGTCAAGTTAATGCCTTAAGCGCCTCTATTACCGGTGCCTTAAGTGCTAATAACGGTACAATAAGTAGCACTATGAGTGTTGGTGGTAACGCCACTTTCAGTTCTAATGTAGCCGCTAATACACTTAGAGTTACTGGTACAATTACTACTGATAGTGTACTCAATGCCTCAAGCGCTTCTATTACAGGTGCCTTAAGTGCTAATAACGCTACTATAAGTAGCACTATGAGTGTTGGAAGTAACGCCACTTTCAGTTCTAATGTAGCCGCTAATACACTTAGAGTTACTGGTACAATTACTACTGATAGTGTACTCAATGCCTCAAGCGCTTCTATTACAGGTGCCTTAAGTGCTAATAACGCTACTATAAGTAGCACTATGAGTGTTGGAAGTAACGCCACTTTCAGTTCTAATGTAGCCGCTAATACACTTAGAGTTACTGGTACAATTACTACAGATAGCCAGCTTAATGCCGCTTCTGTTTATATTACAGGTGCCTTAAGTGCTAACAATGTTACTATAAGTAGCACTATGAATGTTGGTGGTAACGCCACTTTCAGCTCTAATGTAGCTGCTAACAGCCTCAAGGTTACCTCTACTATTACTACAGATAGCCAGCTTAATGCCTCAAGTGTTTCTATAACAGGTGCCTTAAGTGCTAACAATGTTACTATAAGTAGCACTATGAATGTTGGTGGTAATGCCACTTTCAGCTCCAATGTAGCCGCTAATAGCCTCAAGGTTACTGGTACAATTACTACAGATAGTGTACTTAATGCCTCAAGTGTTTCTATAACAGGTGCCTTAAGTGCCAATAACGCTACAATAAGTAGCACTATGAGTGTTGGAGGTAACGCCACATTCAGCTCTAATGTAGCTGCTAATACTCTTAGAGTTACTGGTACAATTACCACTGATAGTCAACTTAATGCTGCTTCTGTTTCTATTACAGGTGCCTTAAGTGCTAATAACGCTACAATAAGTAGCACTATGAGTGTTGGAAGTAACGCCACTTTCAGCTCTAATGTAGCTGCTAATAGCCTCAAGGTTACTTCTACTATTACTACAGATAGCCAGCTTAATGCCTCAAGCGCTTCTATTACTGGTGCCTTAAGTGCTAACAATGTTACTATAAGTAGTACTATGAGTGTTGGTGGTAACGTTACATTTAGTTCTAGCATGTACGTTAATGGTAACGCTACATTTAGTTCTAATATAGCCGCTAATACTCTTAGAGTAACAGGTGCCTTAAGTGCTAATAACGGTACAATAAGTAGCACTATGAGTGTTGGTGGTATTGCCACATTTAATAGTTTATTGTACGCATCTGGTATTCATGTTAGCAACAACATGTCTATAAGTGGTTCATTAACTATTGGAGGAAGTGAAGCAATTACAGTAAGTAATGTTAATGATTATGTAATTCCAAGTATCATAACGGTTACCTATTCACTTGATGATACAACTAGTGTAATAAGTACAACAAGTGGTGAATACAATTATTTAATTAATTCTCTATCTAATATTCCATCAACTTGGGAAACTTCAACGGTTACTTTTAACACAAATACAAGATTGTATAAAACAAATGGTTCTGATACTTATATTTGTGGTGATTTTACAATTGCCGGTGGAAGTCCTGCTAACTATATAGCAAAATGGAATGGTACTTCCTGGATTCCTTTGGGCACCAGTGTTAATGGTTATGTATCATCGTTCATAATTATTGGAAGTGATTTATATGTTGGTGGTAGTTTTAACCTAGCAGGAAGTGTAGGTGCCATGAATATTGCTAGGTGGAATGGGACAACGTGGTCTCCACTTGGTGCTATAGGTGTTGGAGTTGATAGTACGATAAACACTATAGCAAATATTGGTGATGATCTATATTTGGGTGGTGCTTTTACAAAAGCAGGTGGAACAGGAAGTAGTATTTTCAATTATACTGGTGGTATAACTGCTAATAGAATTGTTAAGTACAATATAACTACACAAACTTGGACCGCTTTAGGTTCTGGACTTAATGGTCAAGTAGATAAGATAGTTACTGATGGTACAAATATTTATGTTGCCGGTCAGTTTACTGTTGCCGGAGGTATAAATAGTAATTATATTGCTAAATATAATACTGTTACTCAAACGTGGTCATCTTTAGGTTCAGGTTTAGATAATGGATATGCGGCTAGGGGTATTGCTATAAACGGAACAGATGTTTATATTGGAGGTGGTTTTACAACAGCCGGAGGTATAACTGTTAATAATATTGCTAAATTTGATACAATTACAGAAACATGGTCAGCTTTAGGTTCAGGTACTAATAGTCAAGTAGATACTATTGTTTTTATAAATAATACTTTATATTGCGGTGGTTTCTTTACAACAGCTGGTGGTGTATTAGTTAATCGATTTGCTAAATGGGATGGTTCTACATGGTCCGCAGTTGATAGTGGTGTTAATAATAATATTGTCGATTTAACTGTTTATAATAATGTTATCTACTTAGCAGGTGGATTTACAAGAGCTAATAATAATCCTACTTCTTATTATGCTAGATATACACCTGGTTCTAGTAGTACTAGTAAATTACTCAGTTTCAATACACCTCTTTACTATTTACAAAATGGTACCTCTCTATCAACTACTGGTCTTTCTTTCAATACTGTTGGTCAATACGCTACCGTACAATTTGACCCCAGTACTTCTAAAGGTTTCATTTTAGAAGATAATTTAGGACTTAGTGTTGAAAGTAATTTCAGTACTCTTAATGTCACAAATAACGCATCTATTGGTTCATTATCAGTTGGTGGTAATGCTACATTTAGTTCCAGCATGTATGTTAATAGTAACGCCACTTTCGGTTCTAATGTATCAGTAAACACTCTTAGAGTCACAGGTGCCTTAAGTGCTAACAATGTTACTATAAGTAGCACTATGAATGTTGGTGGTAATGCCACTTTCAGCTCTAATTTAGCCGCCAATAGCCTCAAGGTTACTGGCACTATTACCACTGATAGTGTACTTAATGCCTCAAGTGTTTCTATTACAGGTGCCTTAAGTGCCAATAATGCTACAATAAGTAGCACTATGAATATTGGTGGTATTGCTACCTTCAATAGTTTATTGTACGCATCAGGTATTCATGTTAGTAATAATATGTCTATTAGTGGTTCATTAACAATTGGAGGAAGTGAAGCAATTACAGTAAGTAATGTTAATGATTATGTAATTCCTAGTATCATAACAGTTACCTATTCACTTGATGATACTACAAGTGTAATAAGTACAACAAGTGGTGAATATAATTATTTAATTAATGACGCGATTACTAATCCTGCCTCGTGGTCAGCTTTAGATAATGGTGTTACACCTGGTGTAATACCTAATGGTGTAAAGGCTTTTGCTGTAATTGGTACTGATGTTTATGTTGGTGGTAATTTCAATAGTGCTGGTGGTAATAGTTCCATCTTTAGTATTGCTAAATGGAATACACTCACAAATACTTGGTCCGCCTTAGGTTCAGGAGTTGGTGGAGGATTAAACGTTAACGCATTAGCAGCTTATGGTACAGATTTATATGTTGGTGGTAATTTCAGTACAGCTGGCGGTATTACTGTTAACAATATTGCTAAATATGATACTATTACACAAACTTGGTCAACTTTGGGCTCCGGTGCTAATTCAAGTGTACTGTGTTTGAAGATTGCTGGTGATAATTTATATGTTGGAGGCCATTTCAACATAGCAGGTGGTATTGGTGTTAATCGTATTGCTAGATATAATGTCACTACAAATACATGGAACGCTGTGGGAGCAGGTGCCAATGATGTTATTATGGATATTGCTGTAAATGGTACTGATGTCTATGTTACCGGTTTCTTCTCAACAATTGGAGGTATTTCAGCAAATAGAATAGCCAAATGGAACGGTTCTACATGGTCTGCTTTAGGAAGCGGTCTAGACAATGGTGCTTATGCTATTGCTGTTTATGGGGATTATGTATATGTAGCTGGTTCATTCTTACAAGCTGGTCCTATTAGTGCTAATCGTATTGCTAGATATAAAATATCAACATCAACTTGGTCAACTATGTCAACCGGTATTAATAATAATGGCAACTGTTTAGAAGTCGTTAATTCAGATATTTATGTTGGTGGTTATGTAACTCAAGCTGGTGGAGTAACTGTTAATAATATAGCTAAATGGGATACAGTAGCAGAGTCATGGTCAGCTTTAGATATACAATTAGATACATCACCATTTGCTCTTGTTTCAAGATTACTTTTAAGCAATAACAAGTTGTATGTTGGTGGTTTAGAGTTAACAACTGTTAATGGTGGTACACAAACAATTAATAATGTTGCTATATATAACCTACCTGGTCCCGCTACTTCTAAGTTACTTAGTTTCGATACACCCCTTTATTATTTACAAAATGGCACCCAATTATCAACTACCGGTCTTTCCTTCAACACTATTGGTCAATACGCTACTGTACAATTTGACCCTAGTACTTCAAGTGGTTTCATTTTAGAAGATAACTTGGGCCTTAATGTTGAAAGCAACTTTAGTACTCTAAATGTTACAAATAACGCATCAATAGGTTCATTATCAGTTGGTGGTAACGCTACATTTAGTTCTGCTATGTATGTTAATAGTAACACAACTTTCGGTTCTAATGTATCAGTAAACACTCTTAGAGTCACTGGTGCCTTAAGTGCCAACAACTCTACAATAAGTAGCACTATGAATGTTGGTGGTAACGCCACCTTCAGCTCTAATTTAGCTGCTAATACACTTAGAGTTACTGGTACAATTACTACAGATAGTGTACTTAATGCCTCAAGCGCTTCTATTACCGGTGTCTTAAGTGCCAATAATGTAACTATAAGTAGCACTATGAGTGTTGGTGGTGACGCCACCTTCAGCTCTAATCTGGCTGCTAATACACTTAGAGTTACTGGTACAATTACTACTGATAGTGTACTTAATGCCTCAAGCGCTTCTATTACTGGTGCCTTAAGTGCTAACAATGTTACCATAAGTAGCACTATGAATGTTGGTGGTATTGCTACCTTCAATAGTTTATTATACGCATCTGGTATCCATGTTAGTAATAATGTATCTATTACTGGTTCACTAACTGTTAGTGGAAGTGAAGTAATTACAGTCAGTAATATTAATACATACTTATCACCTAGTATTCAAACAGTTACCTATTCACTTGATGATACAACAAGTGTAATAAGTACAACCAGCGGTGAATATAATTATTTAATTAATGACGCGATTACTAGTACTGCCTCGTGGTCAGCTTTAGATAATGGTGTAACACCCGGTGTTGACTCTAACGCAGTAAAGGCTTTTGTTATAATTGGAACTGATGTTTATATTGGTGGTAATTTCAATAATGCTGGTGGTAGTGGCATAGCTAATATTGCCAAATGGAATACACTAACAAATACCTGGTCAGCTTTAGGGTCCGGTGTTAATAGTTCTGTTTATAGTTCAGTTAACGCTATGGTTGCTTATGGTACAGATATATATGTTGGCGGTGGTTTCAGTACTGCTGGTGGAATTACAGTTAACAACATTGCTAAATATGATACTATTACACAAACTTGGTCAGCTTTGGGCTCTGGTACTAATTCAGATGTAATGAGTATGGCTATTTCTGGTGATAATATATATGTTGGTGGTATATTTAGCTTAGTAGATGGTGTTGGTGTTAGTCGTATTGTTAGATATAATATCACCACGAGTACATGGAACGCTATGGGTTCTGGAGCAGCTGGAGCTGTTACTGGTATAGCAATTAGTGGAACTGATGTCTATGTTACCGGTTTCTTCTCAACAATTGGAGGTATTTCAGCAAATAGAATAGCCAAATGGAACGGTTCTACATGGTCTGCTTTAGGAAGCGGTCTAGACAATGGTGCTTATGCTATTGCTGTTTATGGGGATTATGTATATGTAGCTGGTTCATTCTTACAAGCTGGTCCTATTAGTGTAAATCGTATTGCCAGATTCCAAATATCTACATCAACTTGGTCAGCTATGTCAACTGGTATTAATGATGATGGCCGGTCTTTAACAGTAGTTAATTCTGATATTTATGTTGGTGGTTATTTCACTCAAGTTGGCGGAATAACTACTAATTATTTAGCTAAATGGAATACGGTAACTGAATCATGGTCTGCTTTAGATGTACAAATAGATACTGCACCATTTGGTTCGGTACTAGCAATAGTTCAAAATAATAATAAAGTATATGTTGGTGCGTTTCACGTACTTACTGTTAATGGTGGTACACAAACTATTAATAGAGTTGCTATATATAACCTACCTGGTCTCGCTACTTCTAAGTTACTCACTTTTGATACACCTCTATACTATTTACAAAATGGTACCCAACTGTCAACTACTGGTCTTTCATTTAATACTATTGGTCAATACGCTACTGTACAATTTGACCCCAGTACTTCAAGTGGTTTCATCTTTGAAGATAATTTGGGTCTTAATGTTGAAAGCAACTTTAGTACACTTAATGTTACAAATAACGCATCTATAGGGTCATTATTAGTTGGTGGTAACGCTACCTTTAGCTCTAATCTTGCCGCTAATAGTCTTAGAGTCACTGGTGCTATTACCACTGATAGTGTACTTAATGCCTCAAGTGCTTCTATTACTGGTGCCTTAAGTGCTAACAATGTTACCATAAGTAGCACTATGAATGTCGGCGGTAATGCCACTTTCAGCTCTAATTTAGCCGCTAATACTCTTAGAGTTACTGGTACAATTACCACTGATAGTGTACTTAATGCCTCAAGTGTTTCTATTACAGGTGCCTTAAGTGCTGATAATGTTACTATAAGCAGCACTATGAATGTCGGTGGTAACGCAACATTTAATAGTTTATTATACGCATCTGGTATTCATGTTAGCAACAATATGTCTATTAGTGGTTCACTCAGTGTTAGTGGAAGTCAGGTTATTACGGTTAGTAATATAAATACATATTTATCACCTAGTATTCAAACAGTTAATTATACGCTTGATGATACTACAAGTGTAATAAGTACAACAAGTGGTGAATATAATTATCTAATAATTGCTACAGCATCAGGTGACCCGAGATGGGAAACTGTTAATAATGGTTTAGATATAGCGTCACTTGGTCATGTTAAAACAATAATTGCTTCAAATGATGATTTATATATTGGAGGTCATTTTTATTCTGTTGACGGCGTTACTGGTTCAAGATCTTTATTAAAATATAATACAATTTCTAATTCCTGGTCAGGACTAGATACTGGTACTGGTGTTATAATCTTAGAAACACAGTTATTAGATGGTACAGACCTTTATGTTGGTGGACAGTTTACTAAAATATCTCAATATACTGCTACAGGTGGTGTATCAGCAAATCGTATAGCTAAATATGATACGATTAATGCTACTTGGTCAGCTTTAGGTTCCGGATTAAATCAAGTTCCATTAAGTATGGCTATTTTAAATGATGATATTTATGTTGTCGGAAGTTTTACTGGTGCTGGAGATATTGGTGCCAACCGTGTAGCTATATGGAATAAAACTTCAAGCACATGGTCAACCATTGGCAGTGGTTTTAGCTCGAATGTTAATGTTGTTTCCGTAACAGGACAAAATGTTTATTTTGGTGGTGCTTTCACAACAGTTAATGGAGTTTCTGCCAATAGAATAGTTAAATATGATACATCAACGTCTACATTCTCTGCTTTAGGTACTGGATTTAATTCTTCAGTTAGAGCAATTGCTTATCATAATAATTACATGTATGTTGGTGGTGATTTTACTACTGCTAATGGTATTACGGCTCGTTGTATGGCAAAATATGATTTAATCTCAAATACATGGTCAGCACTTGGTTCAGGAACACAACTTTCACTAACAATTTATTCAATACATGTTAAAGGCGACTTACTTTATCTAGCCGGCAATCCTTCTACAATAAATGGTGTATCTTCAAACTGTTTAGTTTGGGATACTGTTTCTGAAACATATAGTACACTTTCAACTGGTGCTAACTTATCACCAGTATATAGTGTAGTTTCAATTAACAACAGAATCTATTATGGTGGCTCTTTTACATCAATTGGTGGTATTACGACTAATTACATAGCCGCATGGAATACTGCTCCTGTTGGAACAACTAAATCACTTAGTTTTGATACCCCTCTTTACTACTTACAAAATGGTACCTCCCTATATACTACTGGTCTTTCATTCAACACTGTTGGTCAATACGCTACTGTACAATTTGACCCAAGTACATCTAGAGGTTTCATTTTAGAAGATAACTTAGGTCTTAGTGTTGAAAGTAACTTTAGTACTCTCAATGTTACTGGTTCATTACTAGTTGGTGGTAACGCTACATTTAATTCTAATATGTACGTTAATGGTAACGCCACATTTAATTCTAATATAGCTGCTAATAGTCTCATAGTCACTGGTACAATTACAACTGATAGTGTACTTAATGCCTCTAGCGCTTCTATTACAGGTGTCCTAAGTGCTAATAATGTTACTATAAGTAGCACTATGAGTGTTGGTGGTAATGCTACATTTGATTCAAGTGTCTATATTAGTGGCTTACATGTTAGCAATAACTTATCAATTAGTGGTACTTTAACAGTTAGTGGAAATGTTATTACTACTGGTAATGTTAATGTAAATGGTGGTAAGGTATATGTTGATAGTTCCGAATTAGCTACCAAGGCTTATGTTGACGCACAAGTCGGAGGTGGTGGAGGCGGTGGTTCCGCAATTACTGTTTTCACTGTTACCGGTGATGGTGTTACCTATAATTATAATATAACTAATCCCGGTCATTACAACTTTATAATGACAAGACAACCGGTTGATGCCTGGTCTTCTTTAGGATCGGGTACTGATGGTATAGTTTACGCAATTGTAACCGATGGTACTAATGTTTATGTTGGTGGACAATTTACTAGCGCAGGTGGTATTGCCGCTAATAATATAGCAAAATGGGATGGAACATCATGGTCTACACTTGGTTCTGGCTTTGATAACTCAGTCATGGCTTTAGCTTTAAGTGGTTCAACATTATACGCAGGAGGTGGTTTTACAACTGCTGATGGTAATAGTGCTAATTACATCGCAAAATGGAATGGTACAAGTTGGGAAGCTTTAGGTTCCGGTCTTGATAATGCTGTCTTTTCTATTGCCGTAAGCGGAAGTAATGTTTATGTCGGTGGACAATTTACCGTTGCTGGTGGCAATCAAGCCAGATATATCGCAGTCTGGAATGGTACATCCTGGTCTCAATTAGGTTTTGGTATAATGGGTATTATTATTGACATTGCTATAAGTGGAACTGATATTTATCTAGGAGGCAGTATATTTGGGTATTATACTGATAGTACTAATAGTACAAGTGCCGATAACATTATTAAATGGAATGGTTCTTCTTTCTCAAATTTGGGAACAGGTATTTCTGGAGGTTCTTCTCAAGTTCGTGCTATAAGAATTATTGGCACTGATATATATATAGGCGGTGACTTTACAACCGCAGGTGGTTCACCTGCCAGTAATATCGCAAAATGGAACGGTACATCATGGAGTGCTTTAAGCAGTGGAACTGATGGAACAGTCGAATCAATTATAGATATTAATGGAATACTATATGTCGGTGGGTTTTTCAGTACTGCTGGAGGTCAATCCGCACCAAATATTGCCAAATATACCATTTCATCAAATACATGGAGTGCGTTATCAGGATCACCAGATAACTATGTACTTTCTATTGATAATATTAATAATGATTTATTTATAGGAGGTCTCTTTTCAACCGTTAATAGTATATCTTCTAATACTATAGCTAAATATACATTAGCAAACACTCTTAATACCAAAGCAACTATTGCCCTAAATAAGAATCTTTATAGCGGTGGTTTAATTAGAACTAAAATAACATTCCCAGTATTTGGTGCTAGTTGCTTGATATATTATGATGGAACAAGTTGTTTCTCTGTTGCTAATTTAGGTGTTACGTTTAGTTAAAGCCGGATTACTGATAATAATTTAGGTGGTAGTGTTGGTTAAAGATAAAATAATAAAATAATCATAAATAAATAAATAAGTATAAATAATTTAATAATTACATAATTTAATAGTAATTATTAAATGTTACTAAAAGTTGATTACAGAGAACACGGCATTATTGAAAAACTACAAGCTAATAGTTCCATGAAATTTGAAGTAGTACCATTAGAAGTTGGTGACTTCCATTTTGAAAAAGATGACAAACTTTATTTAACTATTGAAAGAAAAACAGAAGCAGATTTACACTCGTCTCTTAGAGATGGTCGATGGCGCGAACAAAAGGAACGATTAGATATATTAAGACAAAATAGCTCTAAAGTCATGTTTTTATTAGAACAAGTCGAAGCCTCTAAACGTGCCTTTATAGATTTTAAGTTAAATCAAGGGGCTATTGTTAATACTTTATTAAGAGATGAATATCCTGTTTTATACTCTAAAAACCTAAATGAAACCATTGAATATTTAGAAATGATATATAAAAAAATAGAAAAAGGAGATTTTGAAAAACAAATGGGTAGTAGTTTGGAGACGAGTGCCTCTAGTATCAAAAAGAAATTATCTAATACCAACTTCTTTTTAACCTGCCTCTCCTCCATTCCTCGCGTTAGCCTCGATATTGCCACTAAAATACAAGAAAATTATAAAAACCTCGATGAACTCATTACGGGTTTTAAAGGGGTTGGGAAAGAGGTTCTCGCGGATATAGATGTAGGAAAAGATGGTAAAAAGAGGAAATTGGGTAAAAAGTTGTCAAGTGATATATATCATTATTTGTTTGGATTAGAAGTGAAGGATATAAATTGATAGAATATTTTTAATAAATATAATAATAGAATAGGCATGAGTGACCAATTACAAGAATATAAAAATATATTTGAGAATTCTAAAGAATATTTATTGGATATTGAAGGAAGAACATTGCGAAATTTAGATGAAGAAATGTATAAAAATATTGTAATATTTTTAGACATTGATGATACTTTAGGTATACCACTGGTATGTTTACCTAGACCTATAGATATTAGCGTTGACATTCTAAACACATTTACAAAAGATAGTGATAAAATAAAAGAAATAAAACGGGTTAGTGAGGATTTCTATAAAATCGAGTACTACTCCAATATAAATCCAACAGATTGGGTTTTAGTTGAAGTTATGTTTAGTTTTAAGAATTTCTTGAGGCAGTTAGGTGAGTTTTTTGAAGAAAAGAAAATTCAAGATGTATTCCTATTTTCAGCAGCTGGTTCTACCTATATAGAATGTATTCGACGTATCTTGATTACTGATTATCATTTGAATATTAAAGATGTTTTTTATGCGAATAAAATAGCCCAAAGGATGTATATAAATATTGATAATAATACTAGAGAAGTTGTTTACCACGCTAAAGATATGTGGCCTGCTTTAGAATCATATAAATATGATAATAGCAAAATTCCTATTCTTTTTGATGATAGAGAATATTGGGGCGCGAATGGATATGTTGTTAAAATTCAAAGACTTAAAAATGATATTAGCGATTTTCTAGATAATCCTATACATAAAACACCTGGTCTACTTATTGTTTCTTTCAATAATATACCACCAGTTAATAATGAAATAGATATAGTAGTTGATGATAATGGTTTATATGATTAATGTTTCTTCTTAAAAATACAAAGAGTCATGTTAATTAACAATGTCAGTTAACATATGATTAATGAAACCATATTTTATTATATCTGTCACTTTGTTTCTCTTCTTCTAAACCTCTTATATTAACTTCTAATCTATATAGTTCGTGTTCAATATTCATAGGTAGAAAAACTGGATTTCCATAAAGTATTATACCACCTACAAAATTTAATGATTTATCAATAAATAATTCTCTAGGTCCATCTTCTTTAATTCTTTTTTTTAATTCATCAACTCTCTGTTCATAAAAAACTTGGTTCCTATATTTACTATTCGTATTTTCAAATTCTAACAATTCCTTTTCTAACTTTATCTTAATCTTGTTTCTATTATAATTACTTGAATGTACATTTCTATATCCACCTAATACACACCAAGAAGCCAAAGCAGTTTTAATTATATTTTTATTCATTCCTCTTTCTAATTTAATTAGTATAATATCTTTAATTAATTATGTTCTAATTCGAATATAAACATCTTCTTTGCGCACTAATTTATAAGTACAATATAACAGTAATCCTGTTACTAAAACAAAACTTATATATACACTAGTTTGACTATCAATAGTAAAAGCGGTTTTTAGGTAATAGTTGGCTTTAAGAGTATCACTAAACCATCTAATATCATCTGAATCGATTCTAGGATGAAAGTTAGAAGAGGCATTTCCAGAAAGCAATTCTAAAATACTAAAAATTAAACCGGCAATAATTAAAAGACTAATACCAATTAGTAATAGAGAAATCATGGAAGAACCTAGGTGGGCATAAGTTGTAGTGACTGAAAATACAAGGCGATTAAGTGGAGAAAGATGACTATACTCATAGGTATTAGTATAGATAATATAAAATAGAAAATGAAGGGGCAAATAGAGAAGACTAAATGTTTTAATAGTTTGAAAAATGTTCCGAAAGTGATGTTTATTATTTTTATATAGTAATTTGTAGGGTGCTCTACATTCAGAACAAGTATACCTTCTAGATGTCGTAATCCAGGTCTCTAGACAATTTTTATGGGTATGTTTAATAGAACCCTTACAATTACACGGACTAAGTAGAGGATTCTCGGGGGTATTCGAATCATCAAAACAGATTTTACAGGAATATGTCATTCTTGCGACTAATTTTGATTAGTTTTTGGTAATGAAAACCTCTAGTTAGTTTCAATTTGGATTCTAATCTAAAAATTTCTAGAACCATTAATTGAAACAAAAAAAAATTTAAAAACAATTCTAGAAAAGTTATAAACAGAAATGACTAATAACGAAACTATCTCTATTGGCATTGATTTAGGTACTACTTACTCTTGTGTCGCAACTTGGATTAACGACAGAGTAGAAATTATTCCAAATGACCAGGGCAATCGTACTATGCCCAGTTATGTAGCTTTCACTGAAAGCGAACGTCTTATTGGTGAAGCTGCTAAAAATCAAATTGGCAGAAATCCTAAAAATACTATTTTTGACGCTAAACGTTTTATTGGTCGTCGTTTTGATGATAGCAATGTACAAAAGGATATGTCTCATATGCCTTTTAAGGTTACTGCGGACGCAAATAATAAACCTAGATTTGATGTAGAAGCTTATGGAGAGTCAAAACAATTTTATCCTGAAGAAATTTCCTCCATGGTTCTTACTAAACTTAAACAATCCGCAGAAGCCTTTTTAGGTAAAACTGTTAAAAACGCAGTAATTACTGTTCCTGCTTATTTCAATGACGCACAACGTCAAGCAACCAAAGACGCAGGAGCTATCGCTGGTCTTAATGTTCTTCGTATTATCAATGAACCAACTGCCGCAGCTATTGCCTATGGTCTTGATAAACAATCTGAAACTGAAAGACTAGTACTAATCTTTGATTTCGGTGGTGGCACTCACGACGTGTCCCTTCTAGCACTAGAAGACGGTGTTTTTGAGGTCAAAGCAACCGCAGGTGATACTCACTTAGGCGGTGAGGACTTTGACCAACGTCTTATTCAATACTGTCTTCAAGAATTTAAGCGCAAATCCAAACTAGATGCTTCCGGTTCTACTAGAGCTATTGCCAGACTTCGCGGTGAATGTGAAAAAGCTAAACGCGCACTTTCTAGCAGTTCTATTGCGGATGTAAACATCGATAGCTTCTTTGAAGGCGAAGACCTACATGTTAGCATTAGTCGCGCAAAATTCGAAGAACTTTGTATGGATTTAATTAAAAGAGCTCTTGAACCTGTAGATAGAGTTCTCCAAGACGCTAAAGTTTCTAAATCACAAGTTCATGATATTGTTCTTGTAGGTGGGTCTACTAGAATTCCTAAAGTTCAACAACTTCTTAGTGACTATTTTGGTGGTAAGGAGCTTTGTAAGAGTATTAATCCTGATGAGGCTGTAGCTTATGGCGCAGCTGTTCAAGCTAGTATCCTTTCTGGTAACAAGAGTGATAAGACTTCTAGTCTTGTTTTACTTGATGTTACTCCTCTTTCTCTAGGTATTGAAACTGCTGGTGGTGTTATGACTAATCTTATTTCTAGAAATTCTACTATTCCTTGTAGAAAATCAGAAACTTTCTCTACCTATGCCGATAACCAACCTGGTGTACTTATTCAAGTTTTCGAAGGTGAACGTAAGTTTACTAAAGATAATAATAAGTTAGGTACCTTTGAACTTAGTGGTATCCCACCCGCACCTCGTGGTGTTCCTAAGATTGAAGTTAGTTTCGATATTGACGCAAATGGTATTCTAAATGTTACCGCTAAGGATACTACTACTGGTAAAACAAATAAGATTACTATTACTAATGATAGTGGTAGATTCTCTAAAGAACAAATCGAAAAGATGGTTCAAGAAGCCGAAAGCTATGGAGAAAAGGATAAAGCTGAACTAGAACGCGTAGAAGAGCGTAATAAACTTGAAAACATGTGCTATTCTATCAGAAATACTCTTGATGACCTTAAAGATAAGGTAACTGCGGATGAGAAATCCCAAATTACGAATAAATCTGAAGAACTTATCAAGTGGTTAGATGAGCATCGTGATGAATCTAAAGAAACATACGCTGCTAAAGTTAAAGAATTAGAAGCTATTTATAATCCTATTATTATGAAAGCTTATCAAGGAGCAGCTGGAACACCCGGTCAAGGTCAGGGTCCAGTTGTAGATGAATTAGATTAATATCTATTTGGTACTGGTTTGTAATTCGATAAACATATAAAGAAGCTTTAAAAACAATGAATAATAACTATTTTTATTAACTATAAAATTAATAAAAATACTTTTTAGAGGTAATTATTTAAAATTGATAAAAAAGGAAGTTTTCCTGTAAAAGAATCTAATAAGAAAGTAGATATGGAACAACGAAAGGCCGATTATCGAACCAAAAAAGAGGACCGATATGGTAGTGACAGCCGTTATGGCAGTGAAAGCAAGGGCAGTGATAGCCGTTATGGTAGTGACAGCAAGAGCAGTGACAGCCGTTATGGCAGTCAAAGCAAAGGCAGTGAAGGTAAAACTGAAATAGCTCGCTATACAGACGCAAAAGTTTCTTGTAACTTAAAAGTTGATAGAGATAGAATTCTCGAATGTGTTTATCATGAAGGTGACCGCGAGGAATTCGAGGAGGTTGGTAGAATTCATAAAACAGAACCTTTTATTGAATTTTATAAAGACGTGTATATTATTTATAAGTTTGAAAAGTTAAAAGTTAGAGGTAATAAGGTTTATCGTATGAATAGCAATAAATTTGCTTTTTCTGTAGTTGGTATTATACATGGGATTAAGCCTTATGATATAGAATTCTATCGAACACCTATTGAAAAATCAATCGGTAACGCAGAACATAAACAATTGTTTGATGATTTAAAGCAGTATAACGAGTTACCTAATCCAGAACTTGCCAAGTCTATTCTAGATAGAAAATCAATTATTACAGAAATATTTGATGATTACTATATCAGACTAAACTTTTTAATATCGTTCTTTAAATATATCGGTGTAAAAGATGTTAATTTAACCGGTACTACAGTTAAATTATTCATTCAAATGTATGAACAACAACGTATTCCAAATGAAGAAATACTGTTATGTCTTGCCTTATTTGGTCAAGCAGATTTATCGAATGTTAATTTTGGTAAAACTATGTTAAAAATGTTAAATAAAGACCCTATTAATATTTTTAAGTTTTACCCCGAGAAACGTCAATTACGTTTAGATAAATATGAAGTACCATTAATTATTCAATTGGTTTTTGATAATTACCAATGTCTCGAGACATTTTCTGAATTATTAGAAGATAAATCAGAAAAAGATTATTTTGAACGTTATTGGTGTGATTATGTAGAACAATCTTATTATAGAGATTTGCTAGTTGAGAATTTAAATGGAGAAAATCCTATTGATATTGAGTTTTTAAAAATGATTCAATATCTTAGCGATAAGAAATTAATAGATAAAAAGGCAAAGAATTTACTCTTTAGTATGTATAAATCAACTAGTAATATCGAAAAACTAGTTAAGGTATTTGGTGATAATGAGTATACACCTGTTGATTTATATACAGTAGAAGAAGTTAGAATTCGTGTAGTTCCTAATTTTAGATGTTTTGCTTTCTCAGACAACACTCAGAATATTTTTATATTAACCAAATATCATCAATTAGAATTTTTAGGATATTCTGATGGTGATATGTTGTATTATATGAAAAAAGAGGTAGACCACAATATCCTCAAATTACAATTTAATTCTCCTAATAAGGAACTTATTGACGTCACTAATTATGAGAAATGTCTAATTCAATACAACAATACAACCGTTTTTGAACTAGATAATCCCGGTGATGACGCAGTTTTTGAATACAGAAGAGCTTTTGGTGAAACTAGAAAAGAATTTGTGGGTGTTATTTATAAAGATTTTCCTTATAAAATAGAGTTTATTAGTAAGTTAGGAGATAAATATAGAGCAGATGATAATGTATATGAGAAAGTAGGTAATGATTATAAATTAATTGGAAGAATTTTAGAAGACGAAAAATATGGAACATTTTTGCCACTAGTAGAAGACTATAGATTTAGTGAAATTATCGATGATAAGTATGTATATAATTCAAGAGGTAAAACATATGATATTGTAGGTTATAATTTTAGTTCGGGTCCTGAACTCTTTTCAGATGATCCTGATTTCTTTTTCATTGAACACATGGGTAAATTTGAAAGAAAAGAATACCTAAAGCAACTTGATTATGAAAGTGAAAAGAGTTGTGAGAGAAAGTCTAAAGTTGAAAAGAAAAAATATGCCGCAGTTCCTTATGAATATAAAGAAGAAGAAGAAAAATCAGTTAGTTATGATGAATCTGATGTTTTTACGGAGTTAGATAAACTTGTTGAAAGAGTTAAAAATGAAGATTTAACAGATGCTTATATTAAAAAACAAATAAATATGATTTTAGGAAAACATAGAGATGATTATGTTTCTAGAAAAGAATTACAACACTACAGAGACCTTATTGAACAAATCAAGGTTAAAAAGGGAAAATCTGAAAAGTATGTTTCCCAGTATGAAGAAGAATATGTAGATGAGGCTCCATCTACTAGTGTGAGTGAAGGTGAACCTTTAGAGGAACAACAAGTCACTAAAAGCGGTGAACAAACTTCTATTAGTGCTCTTGAGCCTGAACCTTCTATTAGTGCTCTTGAGCCTGAACCTTCTATTAGTGCTGTTGAGACTAATGAAGAAGAAGAGGAAAATCCTACATTTACATATAAGGATATTGATTATGTGTATTATAAAGATGAAAAGTATAATCAAATTTATGAAGTAATTGATGAAGAAGAAGGCGACCTTAAATTAGCAGGAGTTATAGTGAGTAGAAATCCATTTACAGTTAAATTTGAGAACGGTGAAACAGTAATAATTAAACAAGAAACTAAATCTTTAGAATCTTCTTTAGCAGAAGAAGAGGCTGAAGAGGCCGAAGAAGCAAATCCTGAGTTTAATTATAATAATAATGACTATGTATACTTTAATGATGTGAAGTATAATCAGGTATATAAGATTTTAGATAGAAAAGATAATAAACTAGAGTTGGCCGGTATAGTAGTTAAACGCAATCCTTTTATAATTAAATTTAACAATGGTAAGATGATTCAAATTAATTTAGATGAAGAAGAGGAAGAGGAAGAAGATGAAAATCCTAGATTCACATATAAAGGTGTTCAATATGTCTATTATAAAGATGAAAAGTATAATCAAGTTTATAGAATAGTCGATGAAGAATCTGGTAAACTTGATATTGCCGGTTCTATCCTCAAAAGAAGCCCCTTCACTGTCAAATTTAATGACGGAAATATAGTTGAATTTGGAGATTCTAGTTTGGTTGAGAAAGAGGATGTTCCTGAGGAAGACGACGAAGATGAAGAGGCAAATCCAGAATTTATTTACAAGGGTGAAGATTATGTTTATTACGAAGAACCTGAGAACATTCAAGTATTTAAGATTATTAATAGAGATGAAGGTTCCTTTACTGAAATAGGTAAGGTTATTAATAGAAATCCTTTAAGAGTTGAGTTTAAGACTGGTCTAATAGTTGAAGTTTCTAAAGATGGTATTGCCTCTGAAGTCGTTACTAAACCTACTGAAGTCGTTAAGAAACCTACTGAAGTTGTTACTAAACCTACTGAAGTTGTTAAGAAACCTACTGAAGTTGTTAAAGAAGAGAAGAAAGAAAATGTAGAAAAAAAGCAAAACAGTGATTATTATAAATCAGGTGAAAAGAAGTTAGTTGAGTATGAGGCTGGTGAAGGAAAAGCAAGAAGAACCTATGGATATGATGAGAATGGAAATGTTTTTGTAAAGTTTAGAGGTAGTTTTGTTAAAGACCCTGTAGGTAAGGTTAAAACATACGAGCCATTTGAAGTTGATTACTTTAGATTAGCTAAGCCTAAAAAAGATAAAGAGCCACCTAAATATTATAAACCTGGTGAAATAGATGTTATTGAGTTTACTACTGGAAAAGGTAAATTAGAAAGAACATATGGATATGATAAGGAAGGACAAGTTTTTAAGATGTATCGTGGTAACTGGGAAGTTAAACCAGTTGGACGAGTAGTTTCAAGAGACCCTCTAGAAGTTGAATATTTTAAGGAAGAACCTGTAGAAAAAGAAAAAAGTCCTGAACCTGAGCCAGCTGGTTCTTCTAAAAAACAAAAAGCCCCTATTAAAGCTATAAAAGATGAAGGTGTCAACTGGCAAGATGAATATGAGCATTTAGAACCTATCACATACAAGGCCGAAGATTATTTAGTAAATTATACCTCTAAACATGTCTTTAGGGCAACTGAAGATGATGAATATGATTATATTGGTAATATAACTAGTGTTAAACCATTGACTATTGTTTTTTTTGAAGAAGAAGATGATATAGAGGTCAAATATGGTGGCTTATTTACTAAAAATGAAAAGAACCAAGTGTTCGATAAAAAATCAAATATGGTTGGATATTGGAATGGTGAGGAAAAAGAAATACATTTTATTCCACTTCGCGCTTTTTTAAATGAATCTAGTAGTTGCTATATTGACACTGTTTTATTTGCTTTATTATACAGGGAAAATCCTTTCATCTTAAACAGAATTCTAAACAAGAACTTATCCGAATTATTTGAAGAAGCGAATGTCACTAAACAAGATATTAAAGACGCAATAATTGGAAATAAAAATGAAATAGTAAGAATAAATAAATGGTTACATAATCAAAGCCAAACTGCTAATTCCGATTTTGTATGTAAACCTTTTAGAAAATCATTTAAAGTAATAGAATTAGATGGTAAACAATCAGAAACACATAAAAAAACGTTCGAATCCGGCAATGGCGAAACTAATGTATTTTTAAATGATTTATTTAGTGGATTTAATATTAAGACATTAGTTAAAACTATAAAAACTACTGGTGTTAAAGCTGATGATACTATGAAAGAACTAAGAGAAGATAGTAAAGTTATACCTCCTATTATTCAAATTCTACCAAAAACTAAATTAAATGAAATATTTGAGAATACTATTGAAGAAGATTTAGAGTTTAAAGTAGTTAATTTACCAGAAGAAGAAGAAGTAAATATGAAAAATCTAAAGGTAGTAAAGAAAATGGAAGTTATTAGAGCTTTACTAATATTCTTAAGAGATAAGTCTAGAGTAAGAAAAGCTGATAAAGATAAAATTCATAATAGATTAATAACTTTACATCAACAAAAATCTTTAGGTAAAGATATCAGTGATGAATTAGAAGAGATATTTAAAACTTTAGATTCTACTATAAAACCCAATGAACGCAAAGAAGTTGATACTATTTTAAATGCTTCTAGTAGTTTTGTACGAACTATAAATGACATTGATGAATTAAATAAAAAATATTCAGAAAGTTATGTTAAGAAGATAGAAGAAACTACATATTCATTTAATGAAGACAATAATGAAATAGATAATAACTATTTAGTTTTATGGGTAGATAGAACATTATTAGAAGGGAAGTCTATTGGTAAATCAAAAGAAGCCTATGATATTCAAAAGAATCTTAAGATTGAAGAAAATAGATTAGATTTACAATTTGTAATTAAACATATAGATTCTCCTAAACATTTTGTTTGTTACTTCAAAAACATAAAAGATGGTTTATGGTATAATTATGATGATGTAAGAGGAACATTTAGAATAGTAAAGAGTGGCGAAAACATTGGTACATTTGATGTAATGAAAGCCGAAACACAAAATGACTGTGTTCTATTATTTTATTCCAAATAAACCCTTTTTAGAAAAAAGGCTATATCCAAAAATATAAATAAACCCTTTATAAAAAATCTTATAGACTTTGAAGTATCCGCTATTAGACTACTGGACCTTTATGAAGTTTAAAGTAATTTTTTTTGGGTTCTCATAAAATTTTGGTAATACTTTTATTCCTTTTTTTTCTATAGCTCTAGTTGCTGTCCTGTAAAATTCTAATAGAATGTTTAGGATTTTAATATCTAATTAAAATATAAGATGGAAAAGATAGGAAATATACAAGAAAATTTCAGAATGAAAATAGAAAATCCCTTCTGGGACGAAACCTTTATGGAAAATTTACCTAAATGGATTCATATTTGGTTAGTCTCTATTTCTTTCATTAGTTCTGTTGTTTTTTCTTTTACTTATTTAACTGATTACATTAGCAAGGATTTATTTGTTGTTAGAATATTGGCTATGGCTGGTATTGCTAGTACATTATTATTGTTACTTAATAGAGATTCATTTTTACCCTTTTTAGGAGATACTTTTATTCCACAAGTATTTTTAGATACTAAATCTAGAACTCCTAAAAATGTCGAAAGAACAGTCGAAGTTAAGACTGAACCTAATAGAAAAGTAATTTACTGGGCAGCTGACCCCGGTAAAGATGTTAAAAAAACATGGAAGAAAGGATATAATAAATTTGAAAACTCTGGTGTAGTTGTAGCAGATAAAAATGGTCTTGCTAAAATCCCCGTTCAATGCCCTAGTAGATACATAGTTCACGGCTATAAGATACTACCCAAACATGTTCATTACAGAATTTATAATGAAAATACTCAAATATTAAGCAGAATTCAAACTATTGTTCTTGATAATTTATGTAAATAAACACTATATAATAAAACACTATGTAGATATAATTAAAATTTAGGAAAAAATAAGAAGAAAGTAGGAAATGAATTAAATTTCTAAAATAATTATAGTATGTCTAAAGATATAATCGCCGAAATTAAGGCACACTATAATCATTTTTATGACGAATTACTATCACCTAATAATCCTTATGAGAATGATATAAAACTAGTAAGGTATAATATTCAATCTGACCATGTTTTTACGCATAGTTATGGATATAAACAACGAGAAAAATGTATTTACGAAAAGAGTAATAAAATTAATCATACTCAACTATTTAAAAAATTTATTGAAGCATTTTTAAGTAGCAAAGACCATAGGGATTTTTTTAAATTTCTCATTGATACTAATTATAGTTTAACACTTTTTAGATCTGCTTATGATAATAAACAAATACGTTTCCTACCCTCTAAATTTAAAAATGGCTATCAAGACTATAAATTACCCTTTTCAACTACTTTGAATCCTGAATTTGCTAAACATTGGATAGCAGATAATAGTTGTTGTATTTATGTAATTAAAGTAGACTTTGGTAGATTTAGAGAATTTATTAATTATGATGATGATTTAGAGTATATTCCTATGATTTATTTAGATGAGACACAACAAGAAATTACTTTAGGTCCAGGTAGATTAAGTTATAGAGGCGAATATACAATATTTAATGAAAAATCAGGAACTAGTACTAGATGTTTACAGGTTGACTATATACCATTTCCTATTGACTATTATTGGAAAAATCATTTATATAAAGATTGTAGTGAATTATAAATTGAAGGGTAAAAGTTAAAAAAGGTAGATAGAAAATGATTGTGACCGAGGAACAACTAAACAAAATTATTAAATTTATTGAAGAAACGTCGGATAAATTTAATATTGATAGTGGACATGGACTTGACCACTCTCGACAAATTCTTTACTACTGTACTCAACTCATTCCCTATTTTGAACTTACTGAAAAACAGCTGATTACTATTGAATTAGCTGCTCTACTTCATGATATGTGTGATAAGAAATACATGAATGAATCAGAGGGTATCATTCGCATTGAGGATTTTCTTAAAGATGAACTAAATGTAGAAAAGCTAATTATTGGTGACATTGAAACTATTATTCTCAACATGTCCTATTCTAAAGTTGTTAAAGTTGGACACCCCGACTTTACCTACATGAAACATCTAGAAGTTCCCTATCATATAGTCCGAAATGCCGACCTTCTATGTGCCTACCAACTCGAACGCTGTATGGAATACCAAAAACGCTCTGGAGGAAATCGTCGCGAATGTCTAGAGAAGATGTTTAGTATCTATACTAATCGAGTTGCCAAACAAGTTGAAGATGGGTTTATTAATCTAGAACCAGCTATTAGAATTGCGAGGGAACTAGAGGAAAAGTGTAAAAAGGATTATGAGATGTATCAAAATGAATATAGAGACCTTGTGACTCGTCTAGGTATTGATAGTAGAATTTCTAGAAGTGAATAAATATTATTTTAATATTAAATGATAAATTGATAAAACAACTTTGAGATAGTATATTGAAGAAATAATGGACCCAACACTAGCCGGTTTTATCTACGGAGCTGTAAATGAATTAGATGAAGGCGGTTCATCAATGACCCATAATCCTTTTAAAACAAGTATAATGATGACGGTTAGTGGTACTATTTATTCTGCTCTAGCTTTAGGTTTAGCAAGTTTCATGCCAGAAAAACTACATGCTGTATTCGCCGGAATCCTATTTTTTGGGGCAGGATATAAATTAGTTAATGTAATTAAGAAGAATTAATAATATGATAAATATGTAATTAAAATAGAATAAAAAAATTATTAATAAATTCTTTGTCTACATAAATGAATTTATTAATATTATTTCCCAATCAAATATTTCAAATAGAAAAGATAAATGGTATTTTAGAAAAAAATCAAATCAATGATATCATTCTCTTTGAACATCCTATCTTTTTTGGTTTAGATCCTAAAAGAAAGATTAATTTCAATAAAATGAAGTTAGTACTCCATAGAGCCGCTTTGTATTTCTATAATGATTACCTTAGTCAAAAATTAAAAAATATTAAAATAGCTCATCTTAAAGTTAATGAATCTAATAAGATTAATAAATTTATTAATGATTATCAAAATGTTTATTATATAGATGTTCCCGATTATCTAGTTGACGAGAGAATGAAAGAAATGTGTTCTATGTCAGGACAAGGGTCCGCTAACAAATGCTCTCTAAAAAGAATAGATGATGTACACCCAAGTTACATGTTAAGTAAAGAGATGATTGACGAATACTTAAATACTAAAAAACGTAAAGGATATTTCCATAAACATTTTTATGAATGGTCTAGAAGAGAATTTGATATATTAATGGAAGATGAAAAGAGTCCTATAGGTGGCCAATATAGTTATGATAAATATAATCGTTCAGGTCCTCCTGAAGATATCGATGAAATACCTCCTTTACCCGAATTAAAAGATAGTGATAAAAAATATATCGAAAAAGCTAAAAAAGAAATAGAAAATGAGTTCACCAAAAATTATGGTAGTACTGAATTATATGTTCCAGTAACTTTTAGTGGCGCTGAAGAATGGCTAAAGGATTTTATAGATAATAGATTAGAGAACTTTGGTAAATATGAGGACGCAGTTTTAGTCGAAGATGCTTTCTTATATCATAGTGTCCTTTCACCATTAATTAATTGTGGTTTATTATGTCCTGATGATGTAATTGAAAAAGTAATAGAAAATTTTGATAAAAAGTATGATGGTAGTAATGATGAGTTTTTACATAGCACAGAAGGTTTCATTCGTCAATTAATGGGTTGGCGAGAGTGGCAACGTTTAATTTATTTGAAAGAATATGAAACACTTAAAAATGGTAATTTCTATGAACATGATAGAGCATTAACCGATGCTTGGTATAATGGAACTACTGGCGTGGAACCAATAGATGATACTATTATTAGTGCCTATGAAAATGCTTATTTACACCACATTTTACGTTTAATGTATATGAGTAATTTTATGAATTTATGTAGAATTCACCCACATGAAATGTATTATTGGTTTATGAGTTTTGCTATGGATAGTTATGATTGGGTTATGATTCAAAATGTGTATAGTATGGGTGCCTTCTCCGATGGTGGTTTAACTATGACTAAACCCTATATAACTACAGGTAATTATATTATTAAGATGTCTAATTATGATAAAGGAGATTGGTTTAAACTTTGGGGTGATTTATATTATGGATTTATAGATACGAATATCGATAAATTAGAACAATTCCCTAGAGTAAGTTGGATGATGACTAGAAATTTGGATAAGAAGATAGAAAGTGGGGATATTGATAGAATCAGACAAGTTTGTGATGAATTTATTGAAAGTGTCACAAAGCCCTATAAGGCTAACTAAAAAAACGTGTTAAATATAGATGTTTTAAATAATAGATTTATACATAAATTAAATATTTATAATTCTATTCAGGTTTATATAAAAAGGTATGATATATTGTAAAGGATGTTAAACCTAAAATAACATCAGCCAGTAAAAATTTATAGGAATTTTTATTCTTTTGAGTAGCGTTGTAGGCAAATAGGAAGTATAAAATTGCGTGAACAGGTCTAAGGTCATTCCACCAAATTTTTTTACCAAATGTCTCAGGTCCTACTTTTCTCGCACCAGTAAAATATATGTATAAAAATCCAATGGCTGGTAACAAAGCTAGATATCCTAAATAAGGTAAATAATTAACATCTATTTTATATGAAATAACTACAAACAGTGACCTAACTAAAATACAACCAAATAAAAATAACAATATTCTTTTTGTTTGAATAGATACCATTATTAGATATATAGATATTAAATGTGTTGTATTCTTCAATAAATTTCTTTAAATAATTCATAAATTGATAAAAAATCAATAGAAATAGACATTAAATGTCTAATTCTATTATTGAAAAGTTACAATTCAGGGGTTATAAGTATATTGGACATCATACAACTTTAAAAAATCTAGATGGTATTTTAAAAACTGGTAAAATAATGACAGCCTATGAACGCTGGAAGCATCGTGTAGTTGCGAGAGGAATTTATAGTTATTGTGATCTAAACTTTAAAAAACCATTTACAATAGGCGGTGATGTTGAGGGTGTTTATTGTCATTTAGTATATGACCTAAATAAAATTAAAGTAAAGGATGGTGAGGTAATCTTATTATTTCCTCTAGATTTAATGTTACAAAAGAATTGGCATTTTAATCTATGTGACCACAATGGCTATTTTTATTCTGATACATATACACCAGAAACCCTACATCTTGTACCAGATATATATGATGTATTAGGGTTTTATAAATCTTATATAGGTAATGAAGTAGTTTTTCATGATGGTATTCCAATTCATAATTGTTATAAGGTATATAATGGAAAACAGATTTTAGATAGTAGTGAATATAAAATTCAATATAACTTGAAATTGGATAAAAGAAAGGGATTTTATCTTCATTACGCAGATATATTATACACAGGAATGGAGATAGAACTTTATAATAAAGTTGATCCAGATAAGTGGTATAGTGAATGGTTTAGAAAGCATTTACCAGGAGAATACCTATACCTTTTTGATGGTTTAGAAACAAGAAAGGAAATAACAAATCGTATGGCGGATATAAAGGTAGATGGTAAGGATTTATTAACCTATTTATATTTAAAAAGTAAAACTAATCAATAATAAAAAAAGAGACTAAGTTGTAATAAATATGAAAAAATAGTTACTTTGTTGTTAAAAAATAATTATAGATAAGAAAAAAATTCTAAAAAAATAGATTTAAAATTTTTTAGAAATTAAAATATGAAGTTATAAAATAAAATCTGATGTCCGACGCTAAAAAGAGATATGTTATTTACCCAATTCAGCATAATAGTATCTGGGAATTCTATAAAAAAGCAGTTGCTTGTTTTTGGGTTGCGGAAGAGATAGATTTGACAAAAGATAGAGCCGATTGGGAACGTTTATCAGAGGATGAACGTTCTTTTATTAAAAACACATTAGCATTTTTCGCAGCTAGTGATGGTATTGTAAATGAAAATTTAGCGAATCGTTTTATTAATGAAGTTGACATTGCCGAAGCGAAGTTCTTTTATGGTTTCCAGATAGCCATGGAAAATATCCACTGTGTGACTGGTAGTACAAAAATACTTACAGATAAGGGGTATTATCAAATTAAAGATTTAGAAAATGAAAAAGTTAATATTTGGAATGGCGAAGAATTTACTGATGTATTAGTTCAATATACTGGAGATCAGGCAATTTATAAAGTTAAATTATCTAATGGAATGGAACTGGATTGTACCTCTGGACATAAATGGTTAATTCAAAAAGGTAATCCATTACATCCAGAACAGTGTAAGACAGAAAAAATAGAAACTAAAGATTTGAAAATTAAAGATATTATTAGTAGATATGAATTACCCGTTGTGAATTTTACAAATCCAAATGAGTTTTTAAATCCTTATATGCATGGATTTTTCTGTGGCGATGGTAGTTATACAAATAATTATCCAATAATTCATTTATATGGAAAAAAAAAAGAATTATTAAAATATTTTATGTATAATTCTATACAAGAAAATAAAGAACAAGATAAAATTTCATTTTATATTACAAAATATATTAATAAGCCAAAATTTGAAGTTCCTATTAATTATGATTTAAATACTAGATTACGATGGTTAGAAGGAATTTGTGATTCTGATGGTTGTATACATCTAAATCCAACAAAAGATGGAACATCTATACAAATAAGCTCAATTCATAATAACTTTTTAAGAGATATTCAATTATTATTAACAACATTAGGTATTCATTCTAATATTAAATTAAATCATAAAGCTGAAAATAGATTAATGCCAAAAAATGATGGAACTGGAGAATATGATTATTATTTTTGTAAGCCATGTTATATACTTTATATTTCTTGTAAATCTGTTGGAAAATTAATTGAAATTGGATTTTCTCCGAAACGTCTTAAAATACTAACATGTGATAGAATTAAAAATGGTCCAGAAAAAACAGAAAGAATTAAAATCACTGAAATTACCAAAATATCTGATTTAGAAAAAACATATTGTTTTAATGAACCAAAGAAAGGGACTGGAATTTTTAATGGTATTTTAACTTGTCAGAGCGAGACTTATTCCTTACTAATTGATACTTATGTAGATGATAAAGAGGAGAAAGATAGATTATTTAACGCGATAGAAAATATTCCAATGATTACGAAAAAGGCGAATTGGTGTTTTAAATGGATTGAATGTCCTACAACAGAATTAATTTATAGATTAGTTGCTTTTGCTTGTGTTGAAGGTATATTCTTTAGTAGTAGTTTTTGTAGTATCTATTGGCTAAAGAAAAGAGGCCTAATGCCCGGATTAACCTTTAGTAATGAATTAATTAGTAGAGATGAGAGTTTACATACAGAGTTCGCAGTTCATCTTTTCCATTTCCTAAAGGCTTCTAATATTGATTCTAATAAAGACTTCGGACAAAGTCCTTGTCATCTCAATGAGAAAGTTTTAGAAATGGTTAAAGAGGCTGTAGAAATAGAACAAGAATTTAGCAGAGATAGTTTGAAGAGTAATTTAATAGGTATGAATAGTAAATTAATGAGTGAATATATTGAGTTTGTTGGGGATAGATTATTGGTTCAATTAGGTTTAGAGAAATATTGGAATACAAAGAATCCTTTTGATTTCATGGAACTTATTTCTATGAACTCTAAAACAAACTTTTTTGAATCTAAAGTAAGTCAATATAATAACGCAAAAGTCTCCAATGGATTATCTACAAAACAAAGTGTAGGTTCATTTGAAATTATAGAAGACTTCTAATTAAATATCAATTATTAATAGTATGACTATATTAATAATAGATAATAGCAGAGGGGATAAGGACAGTTACCTGCCTAAAATACTAAAACTTTTTGAGCATGATAAAATACCCTACATAATGATTGATTCAATGATTGAATTAGAGAATATCAATGAACCTATTCAAGCCGTACTATTAAGTGAATCACCACCAGTAACAAATGGAGGAAATTTTTATGAAAATGAAAAAACATTAGAATTAAACAAAGCTGCTTTAGAAAAATTTATAGATAAACCAATTGTAGGAATATGCTTTGGTTGCCAATTTATCAATACATATTTTGGAGGTACTTTAAAGAAATTAGATAAAGCGTATTGTGATACTAGTTTAGTTTCTTTTAAAAATCGTATTAATATTCATATACAATTCTGTCTTAGATTTGTTATAGATAAACCCGCAGATAACTTTAAAATATTGGCCTATTCCAGGTTACATGGGATAAAGTTTCCCAGCTTTATATCACATAAAAGTAAACAAATATATGGAATGTTATTTCATCCAGAATATTTAGAGGATACAGAGTTTATTTTACATAATTTATTTAAATCTTTCTATTAATTTGACCCGACAAAGTGTTATAACTTACAAAGTGTTATACCATACAAAGCAAGACCCTACAAAGTAGTTTTTTTTATTTTTTACTTTTTACTACATTTACTAATATTCACTTATCTAAAACTCACACACAATAAAAAACTAATTACCACGAAAGCTTGAGGAAGAGGCGGCGAGAGCGCTTGGGGTCAGAGACATCCTCGAGCTTGTAACCGAGAGTCTCGAGCTCCTTCTGAGCGGCTTCGAGAGGCTTGGTGATGGAGTGACGAGCGAAGACGGCGTCGTCGAAGCGATGGCCCTTCTTGTCCCAGAAGCCGTAGAGAAGGGAGGTGTAGGCGAATCCTTCGCAATCCTTGGTGATGTACTTGTCGTCGAGAATGATGTAGGACACAGAGCGCTTCTTAGCATGCTCGAGAGCCTCAGCGACCTCATCGAGAAGCACTTGCTTGTACTTCTCGCAGGCTGCCTTGAACTTTCCAGCAAACTCGGCATCGCGCTTGTCGCGCTCCTCCTTGATGTGGGTGACCTCCTCGGTCTGGACCTTGCGGAACTCGGTAGCGGGGATGATGGACTTGGCGGACATTTCTAGTTGAATTTCTTGAATCTACCTGGCTTCCTAAAACAGCTCGGTCAATTTTTATCTAGCTAGTTAACTGGCTAGTTTCGAAAAATACTATTTCTAAAATTATTTATTTTTATCTAAAGGTCCATCCGTGTAAACTAAAACTGATATTATTAGAATTGTATTAAAGATATTAAACTATAAAGTTACAAGAAGAAAATGAAGTGGTTAATATTTGGTAGTAAAGGATGGATTGGTGGTATGGTTAAAACCTATCTAGAAGAACAGGGCGAAACTGTATTTGAAGCCAACTGTAGAGCCGATGACGAGGTAGCAGTTGAGAACCTAGTAAAAACTATATATCCTGACAATATTCTTTGCTTTATTGGAAGAACTCATGGACCCGGCTATAGTACTATTGATTATTTAGAACAAAAAGGAAAGTTATTAGATAATATTAGAGATAATCTTTTTAGTCCTTTTGTTTTAGCGGATGTGGCTAAAAGGACTAATACACATTTAACATATCTAGGAACAGGTTGTATTTTTACTTATAGAGAGGAGAAGAATATATTTACAGAGGAAGATAAGCCTAATTTCTTTGGCAGTAGTTACTCGACTGTTAAAGGTTTTACAGACAGAATGTTCCATATTCTAAAAGAAGCAGGTTATCCAGTACTAAATTTAAGAATTAGAATGCCTATTGTAGGTTACCATAATCCTAGAAATTTTATTACTAAAATTACAAATTACGAGAAGATTTGTAGTATTCCTAATAGTATGACGGTTTTAGAGGATATGATTCCAGTATTAGTTGATTTAGCTAAACAAAATATGACAGGAACTATTAATTTAACAAATCCTGGTGTAATTGAACATAATGAGATTCTAGAGCTATATAAAAAATATGTTAATCCTGAGTTTACTTGGAAAAACTTTAGTGTAGAAGAGCAAAATAAAATTCTTCTTTCCGAGAGGTCTAATAACCATTTGGATACAACTAAATTAGAAAGTTTATACCCTTCTCTTAAGGATATCAAAACTAGTGTAGAAGAACTAATGAAAAACTGGGGTTCTAGTTACCTAGCTAGATAAAAATTGATTATATTCGGCCCTTAGCTGGTAATAATTCAGCTACAAAATGGAGCTTATTAAGATTCGCAATTCGATTCGTTCTGACTGGGAAAAATTCGTGGAAACAGACATCGAGCTTATGGAGGAGCACAAACCCTTTCATGGTCTAGAGTGGGGTCCTCAGATTAGCTACGAGGAGAATGATGATTGTTTATATTTCTATACAGGTTGGACTTATCTTGAACACTACATGGAGGACATGGTGGGTGCCTCGGAGGATGAACTTGAAGAGTTTTTGTGTCGTGGTGTAGATTATCTTCAGGGACTTTATGGTGAGAATTATGATGTTAGTTTTGATTATGATAGCGAAATAGGCTATCACGGTATTATGATTACTATTGAACCTTTTTAATTTAATAATTAGTTTTTATAAAGTACATTATAAAAACTACTTTGTAGGTATTATAGATTGAAATTGATGCTAGTAAATTTAACTAGAGTAATAATCAAACAAGGAAATGGTTCGTTGTACAAGCTATATTGGTCTCAACAACAAGGCAAGAAACTATCTCGCAAGAAGAATGAAGCGAGGAACATTGATGGAGGTCACAGATAGGATTACAAGGCGACCTCTACAGATTGATGGACATCATACTTATTTCACAGACGCTTTTGGGTATGACTATGGATTCTCACTTGATTCAGAGGAAAACAAGAAGTTTGTTTTCTATCTTCGTGTTTTTCATGACCTAATTAGAAATCGGCTGATTTATGAGTGTGTAGAAGCAGCTCCATGGGCAGGTGGACCAAATGAGATGACTTTCCTGAAGGACGAGTTTGGAAATGTTGTGAGATGTTCCTCTTATTGTCGTTACGAGGAGGGTGAGTGTCGTATTTATGATGATTCTGGCAAGTGGGTTACTGGTGCTCACAGAGAAATGTATGAAAACATGCGATTCCTGGGTAAAAACAAGTCAAAGTCAGCTAGAAAGATTGTGTATTAGAAAGTGTAAATAGAGAAATAAAACAAATAAAAATAAAAGACTTTGTCTGGGTCAAAGCAAAGCTACAAAGCCCCTTTTTTTTTATTTTTTTTATTTTTGAAATCTAAAACTAATCTAAAACTATGAATATTTAAAAAGAAAACCCACGCTGAATCATCTCGTCGCGCAGTTCGCGCTGGTACTTCTCGCAGTGGTGGAGAAGCTTTCCGCCGTACACGCCATTCCAAACGCCGAAGGGCTGCTTCTCTGCGTGATGCTTACAGTATTCACCATCGGTCTTCTTGAACTTACAGCGGTCACCGAAGCGGTTGAGCTGGTCCTCAGGACGAATGACCCGGAGCTTTCCGGACTCAATGTGCTCTTTCTCGTAGAAGACACGTGCGCAGCAGCGAATTTCGTTGTCGGGAAGAGTACGTGGCTTGCGTTGCTTCTTGTCCTTGGAATCACTCTCGGTCTCGGATTCCGACTCACTCTCGATGCTTGACGAACTTGCTTGAACCTGGGGAACTTCGAAGATGGTGTAGATGGCGTTGATTGCTCCTTCAATAGCCTCTGACCTAAATTCGGAGCCATAGCGAATCTTGAGCACAGCAGTAACTTCCTCCTTATTCAGGAGTCCGCATCCGCGAAGTGCGGTAGTCTCGGAAAGAATGGTGTTGTAGACGATGGAGGACATTCCTAGATTTCTTGGATTTTTTCTACACTAGAAAGGTGATTTAGGTGTCAATTTTTAACTAGTCTAGACTTTCTAGGAAAAAAATAGAATCTGTGAGGGGTGTTTATTTCGAAAATTAGTGAAATTAAAAAATGTATAAAACAAATAAAAATAAAAGACTTTGTATCTAGTAAAGCCATGGAGGAAAGATTACAACAGTTAATTAATAAATTTAAATCTGAAAATAATGTAAATTATACTGATATTACATGTAAATTTGACGATATTGCTTGGAAGATATTAATGGAAGAGAGTGAATTATATGAAAATGAAATGAATTATATAATTAGTATAGGTTGGAATTTTAAAACACAAAACTATAAAGAAGTAGGAACTACGTATACTAATGTAGAATTATATATAAGAAAGTTTAAAAAGTTTCTAAGAGATGTTTTACCAGAGTATAACGTAGAACATATGTATGATGGCGATTTGGGATTACAATATGTTTTAGTAATTTTAGAGAAAAAGTAATACTGTAGGTTGAAATGATACTATAAGTTCAAATAATACTATACTATAAGTTCAAATAATACTATAAGTTCAAATAATACTATAAGTTCAAATGATACTATAAAATAAATTAATTATATAGTATTATTATAAATGAAGCATTCCATTGAGGACATGTTTAGATACTACAGGTATTTTGAGAGGAATCCAAATTCTAAAATACTAAAACAAAATGGTGGTTTATGGGATTTTTTAAAAGATTTTTGTAATAGAACATTAGGACTTTATTTATATGTTCTTCTTTCAAGAACACCAAGTGAATCTTGTTTATTACTACGAACACCCATTGAACAATTAATTAATCTAACACAAATGAATCTAGAACTAGGGTCAGTTGTTCCTAGAGCACGTAAAATAGTGCCCGATGATTTATCTGGAAAATTAATATTAAGCCATGGTTTAATCGAGTCTCCTGTTACAAAATTTACAGTTCCTCACAATACTTATATTATTTATTTAACACCTTTAGGCGAGATGGGTGATATTAGTAATTCGGAAATAAACTTTGTTGAACTAATGAGAAACAATCAAATTACTAAAGAGTTGTTGTATTTATTAACATTTGATTATAAAGATGAATATCTCCAAGAGATACCCTATTTTAAAAAAAGAATCATATATACTCCCTATTCTTATTGTAATGATACCACAGTAGCTACGCCTAATTATAGTAGTTATGACTGTTTTAGATATTATAATAAAATGGATGATAATGGTGTTGTTTATGATTTTAAAACAGCTGAAGTTCAAGAACAACTAGATTCAGTTTATTCTTATATGGGTATTTTTGATATACCAATTGAAGAATTACCACAAAAAATGAAAGAACAAAAGAATGTATACTTTGTTTATAAGAATACTGAGACGGGAGAGTTACGTCAACACGATAAATATCTACCTAATCCACCTTCAAATTTTGTATTACACAAATTAATAAGTGCTGAAAACAGAATTTATAAAAATAAACAAAACAAAGTGATTTCAACAAAGGATAAACGTAAACAAGAAATGACAAATAGAACATTTAAAGAAGTTGAGAGCGATAGAGGAAAGATTTATCATTGTTACGCAAAATATTCAGAATATGATAATCCCGATAGACCTTTTAAAATAGTACAGGATTATACTGAAGATAGTAGACCTAATATTAAAATGTCAGAATTAGTAATAAGAATGAGAGCGGAGTGTGATGAAAAATATGGTAAAGAGAAGAAATTGGTTATAGTAACACCATTATGTAGATCATTAAGTCAACTAGATGATTCAGAACAATGTATTCGTCTTGAAAATAGGATGGTTGAATTATTGTCTAAAATACAAAAAACAACTGAGGAAATAGATTTATTAAAGGATTGTTTAGATAAAATAAGAAACTCGATTGATTTGGAGGAATTGCGAATAAAACTTGGAGAAGCTTCTAGTTCAATGGGAGTAGAAGAGAATAATAGTTTATCAAGACAGATAAGAAAGAGAGTAACTAAGGACATTCGAGAAAATGGTGAAGCAAAAAAGAAAAGATAATTGTATTTATAGAGCTTATTCTATAAATAAAATTTTATGAATGGTCCTATACTAGGCTAATTAATTTTTACTTATTCGGAAGTAAAATTTTATGAATGGTCCTATACTAGGCTAATTAATTTTTACTTATTCGGAAGTAAAATTTTATGAATGGTCCTACCAAGACTCGAACTTGGGTTCCCGGATTCAAAGTCCGGTGTACTTACCTCTATACTATAGGACCTATAAGGTTAGTCATGATTCTACATTAAATTAATGTAGGGCTCTTTGTAATCTGACATTAACCAAATATAGTATAGAAAATATTTTAGAAAATTTTACGCATTTTAGATAACGCATTTTAGATAACAAATTGATAATAGGAATTAGGAATAGATAAAATGGATATACTACAGAAAGATATCGAAAATGTTTTTGTCGGTGTTACTAAAAAGTACGCAATTAGACAATATTTAACTTTAGAGGATAGTTATATTTGTGTTAAACATCTTATTGGAAATTTAACTAAAAAAGGATATACATATGAAAAGTGGAACACATATAAGGTTTATGATAGTGGACCAATTTCTTATGTTATAACATTAGAAACATCTAATAACGTAACAGAGACTAACTTGAAAGAAATAAAAGAATGGATTACTCATTTTAAACAAAATAGATATGATAATATTACTATAGACTATATGAACTTTATATAGTTATAAAATTACTAACCATAGAATCTAACAACATATTGTGGATAAATGGCGGCGTCATTATGTACCGAAAAGATTGTAGGGTTACTAGTATTATCGACTTGAACATCAAAACCAGCAGGACAAGGACTATTAGAAGTACCTCTAGTTGCTTTGTTATAAGCCAGTTTACAAACCAATAGACAATTATATTTTTCCTTTAAATCATATGTTTTACCATTAGTATAACCAAATGAATATTGTTTAGAGTATCCAAAAGCGGTTGCCAAATACGTTCCCAGCCCGAAAGCGGCGCGTGTATTTTTAGATTTCTGGAACCCGCTGGTACAGATGGCAAGAATCGATTCATATTTAGTACCGTGGAATAGTGTAATTTCTTTCGCTGATTCACCCAAACCTATTTGATAATTAAAATATCTATCATAGAGTGCTGGATTAACTACTCGTTCAATAGAAATAACACATTGATTGGGACATGTTTTTTCTACAAGGCCAATAACTTCATCAAATTCTTTACTTGTTAAACTAATAGGTTCTAGATAATTATTCATTTTATTTATTATGAATAAATATCTACGTAATAAATCAATTTAACTAATTCAAAGCACCATACAAAGGGTTATTGCTTACAAAGGGTTATTGCTTACAAAGCACCATACAAAGCGCCTTATCAAACAAGGCTTAATTCACTTATTCACACTTACACTCTAAAAAGAAAGCCCTTACTGGAAGAGCGAACCACGACCATAGTTGGCGACGGGACCAGTAGGAGGGCGGAAACGCTGGACCCACTGCCTGCTCTGGCGATTGTAGATACCGACCGGCTCCTGGAGGTCACAGTCGATGACCTCGCCGTCCTCGGTGATGTAGTACTCGGTGTTGTCGATGATGATGAGCTCGACCTCCATTTCGTGCTCCTCAGTAGGCTGCTGCTGAGGTTGCTGGTCCATGGGGTCATTCTCCTCGGCCGCGGGGCGAAGAAGGGCGGCAGCGGCCGACGCAGCGTTGTTAGCAGCCACGGCAGTAGCTTGGTAGTCAGGACCGGGAAGACCAATGCCGTAAGCGCCGGACAGAGGACCGTTGAGGTTACGACGGACGTTGTTGTTCATTTCGTACAAATCTACCTGTTAATCTAGCCACTCTAAATCAATTTTTTAACTAGCTAGATATTTTTTTTGACAAAGTAATTATTTATTAAACTATTTATAACCGCCTATTTACATTTATAGAGTTTTAACTTCCTGTTCTGGTTTTTTTCTAATAATAAGTTTCTTTTTGGGTTTAACAGGTTCCTCTTTTACTTCCTCTAATTTCTTTTCAGGAATATCAATAACTTTTTCTTCTTCAATAGTCTTTTCTTTATTAGCATTTAAGTAAGAGTCTAGAATAAATTTGGCATTATCTTCGGCTTCACTCATGAGTTCTTCGAGGGATTTAATTTTAGATTCATAGGAATCGAGACGACGAACAATATCTTTTTGAAGTTCTAGAGATGGTAGAGAGATTTCGATTTCTTCAACATCTCCTTTTCTAATACCTGGTTTAATGCCCGATGATAAATTAATTAAAATTTGATTGTTCATTTTTAGCCAATAATAAAAGAATCGGTTAGTAATTACATTACTATCTTTTGTTGTAAAATTAATAGTATGATCGGAAGGGTAAAAAGGTCCATTTACATAATGAACCGAACCAATACTCATATTTCTAGCAGTAATAATGTATTCTCCTGAATAAAGTGTTTCTTCCACATAACCAGTAATTCCATTTGAATCATAATAGGGAATCGTATATTTATCATCTCTCTTATAATTACCTTTACCACCAACAATTTCTAAAATATCTTCTAATTTAACCTTATCAAATCCGCGATATTCAACAGATTGAATAATATCTCGCATAGTTAGGCGAATATCTGAAATCATTTGATTGCGTTCTTCAACATTACCATAAATTCTATCGAGAGTTTCTACAATTTTTTTTTGAATTTCTAGAGGTGGTAGAGGGATTTCAATGCTTAATAAATCATCAATTGAAATAAATCCTAATGTGCTTCCATTTACTTTACTATTAATAAAACTCATAAAATTACTTATTCTTAAATAATAAAATAAATAATATTGGATAATGCTATTTTTATTAACTCGAATACATACAGAATTTTGGTTAAGATAATATTCAAACTCAGTATTATTAATAGAAACATTACCAGTGGAACCAGTAATTGCAATAATAATATCATTTTTTTTGACAAGGTATTTTTCATAAAATTTATTTTGATCGGTATATTCCATTTTATCAAAAGAAATAGAACCATTTTTTAAATTAGTAACCTTCAATACCGCTACACCTTCTTTTTTAAATTCAGAAGATTTAAATGCGTATCCCCTAGTATATTCAACAAGTTCGCCTAATTTAACCATTTCAAATTCTGAATTAAATACTGTTTCTTCGCCCTTAATAAATTTACGCATATCTAAGGTATGATTGTCATCTAATTCTTCGCGTTCAACAGTGACAATTAGTTTTTCTGTAATAGTTCCATCTGTATTTTTAGAAACTTCACAGAAATCAATAGAACCACTAGAGTTACCAGTATTTTCAAAAAAGAGGATACTAGGTTTAATACCAGTATTCATAAAGAAACTACCATCCATTTTAATAACTTTTTTAAGTTCGAAGTTATCTAATAGGTATTGTCTAGTACCATCGTGAAGAGTACTTTTATTAATTAGAACACCATCTGGGACTACTACTGCGCAACGACCACCTTTATTAAGACTAACCATCATAAGCTGTAAAAAGAGGGGTTCGCTTTTAGTACCACGAATACCTAGAGATTTAACACGTTCGCAAACATCTGCGTGTTTAAGGCCTTTAATACCGAATGGCATATTAGCTAGAATAACATCGTAACCAGTTTGAGGTAAATCATTATGGAGAGTATCGCGAACATCTAAATTACTAAACTTAAATCCTGTTTCTACAAACATATTAAGATTAGCTAGACCCGTTACTCGAACATCATGATCGAAGCCATAAATTTGGCTATTTTGAACTTTCCAATCAACTTTATTAGAGGATTTATTTAGGTGTTTAATAGCAGATGTAAGAAAACCAGCAGTACCCATTGTAGGGTCACAAATAGATTCTGGAATGCCTTTAGAATTTACTTTAGGATTACATAATTCAGTCATATATTTACAAATACTACGATCAGTAAAGAACTGACCTAAATCGCGATTCGCACTAGAAGAACCAGTTCCTAAATGTTGTTCATAAACAAATCCAATAATATCTGTATGATAATCAACATCTTCAAGATTGATTTTATTAAGGATAGTAATAATTTCTTTATGGTTCTCTAGTTTTTTAATGTCAAAAGCGAATTTTTGAGTTTTAAAATGTTTATCAAAACAATTAATAAGACTAATAGCATCAGGATTAGTAAGATTATAATAATAATCAAAAGCGTATTGATTTCCACCATCTTTTTTATAGAGAGTTTCATAAATGTTATCCCAAGCGAGACATTCTGGAATATCTAGAAGCTTACATTTATCAATAGATAGGGTTCTGGCTAGAATATAAACGCAAATAGTGCGCATAGATTCCATCCCGGTAATAGCTTCACGACGAAGGATATCGCGAATACGAACAATAGCAGATTTAAATTCTTCAATAGTAGCCATTTGATTAGTGTTATTATTATTTTTCTGTAGGCTCATCAATTTTATTATATATATAGCTAATAAAATCTTTAAATTTATTTTTAAAACTGTTTATTAAAATTTTAAAATAACAAAATAAAATTTTAAAATATTCAAAGTAAATTTTAAAATTTTAGTAGCATTTTATTAACGGCGTCTCGAAGGAGTTTTAGAATTATTTGCTTTATCTAAAATAATGCTAAAGTTTGTTTGTTCTAAACCAAAATAACCATCAATTATATTTTGAATACTAGGAAGTTCATTATTATCTCTAAAATATTTATCATAGGCAGAACTGTCTAAGATATTTTTCTCACTAATATTTTTAATAAACTCATCTAGTTTCATTTTAGTAACAGATGAATTTAGGAAATCAAACCAAGTTTCACCTTTCTTTCTAGGGTCCTCTAGTAGATTACTATTAGATTCTCTTAGTTTCTGATAATCTACTGATGTGGTAATTTTATTATCTCTACATATCTTTTGAATTTTATAATAGTCTTTAAAATCTCTGATTCGACTAATAGCACTTTTAAAAGAACTACTTAATTTACTTGTATCATATCCATCAATACATTCTATCATTATATGTTCTGGTAAAGTATCATCTAGACCACTTATTTTATCGATTAAAGCTTCTTTAGGTTCTGCTATTTTCCTGCTTAAATAAACTAATTCGTCTCTTAATACTTCATCTATTGATGCCAGACTAACTAATACTTCTGTCATATTTCCTAAGTCTTCTTCTAGTGTAATAGGGAATAAAATATGAAAGTTATCTTTACCCTCGTGCCATCTGCCAGCTCTTAGAATCATTTGAGTAATTTCTATTTTAGAATATTTAGGATATAAAATAGCTACACTATTTGCCTCTGGAATATCTACACCTTCATTTAATACTTTACAATTAATAATAATACTTCTAGAAGCTTTTTTAAATTTCTCGATTATTTCATAATTAGACCTATTACCCCCTTCTACTCTATAGATTTCTGTACTACTATCTAGTGATTCCTTTAGATATGTCTCAATATCTTTACTAGATTCAATAGTGTCAGTAAAAATAATTAAATGTCGGAGTGTATATCTTTCTTCACCTCTATAATATTCCTTAGAATCCCAGATATTAACGATAAATTCTACTTTAGCTCTTAAACCTGTAGCTTGACATTTATCATCAGTCAGATTCCAAATTTTATAGTCAGGTAAAACACCTTTATTTATTAGGGTTCTAAGAGATATATTAGCTAGTTCATCACCAAAAACTTCGACATCATCCATAGAATATATACTATTTTTAGTTTCGTTGTTTGTAATATATTTAGGAGTATAGGTAAGACTTAACCGTTTAATATTTAACTCTACAGTCTTTGATAGTAGCTTTCGGGTAATACCTTCACCTTCCTCGCTATCTTTATCACCAACTAAACCGGCTTGGTGATGAGCTTCATCGAAAATAAAAATATCAATATTAGAATTAATTAGGTCATATAATAAATAAGATGAATAATAAGTAGTAATTATACAGAAGGTATCTCTACTTAAAAAAGAAGAGATTTTGGATGTATTAGTAGTACCCAATTCACCAATAGTTAAAATATCATTTTTGTCAAATATATTATTATGAATAATGATATTTTGCCATTGTTGAATAATATGATTATTTGGACAACAAATAATTACTTTAGATAACCCATCTATACCTTTAGAGGCAACTACTGTTTTACCGAAGCCACATGGAGCAATAATATAACCAGCTTTTTCATCGCTATTAACAAAATCTACAATAGTATCTATAATAGGTCTCTGTAATTCCTCTAGAATAGCTAAACGTTTAGTATTAGTTTTAATAATATTAGAGTTAGATACATAAGGTTTTAATTGTTTCTTTTTGGGATTAATTTGTACTTCTGATAGTACTACTTCAGAAACAAACCATGTACTGGAATGAATAAATTCTATTACTGTAGGTAGTTCTTCTGGCGTAAAATAAAACCATTCGCTATCATTAGCTACTACTCTAAACTGTCTGCGAGTAAAAAAACGATTATGTACTATTTCTTCATAGTCATATAAATCATCTCTGTTCTCTGCTTTTGTTTTAAAAATTTTATAATAGTAAATATCTGCGTTTATATTTGGAGGACAACCTGTATTATAAGTACTTAAACGCTTCCTGGGATCAGTTGTTAGTCCAATTTTGTATAGATTTAGGGGTTTATAATTATTACTAGTAGCGATATATAGAAACATTCCTTCTTCTATATTACTCATCTTTAGAATATTTTAAATTAAAATAAATTTTTATAGTCAATTTAAATAACTAATAATCTATTCAAAGTAATTTTAAATATTTATTATACTATTTATAATTACTTATTTTATTATTATTAGCATGTGACAACCCTAATTATAATGTTTAATACTAACAATTAAAAAGTGATAAATTTATATTTTTGATTACACTTTTTTCTAAGTTAGTATTAAACATTACTAACAAATAAAAGTGGGATAAGCTTTCTTCATTAGTGCTTGAAGTTCTTTATCTTGTTCAAACATTTCTCTTAGAGGCGCTAATAGTCTAGCTAAGAATTCTCTGACACCTTTTTTAAGGTCACCTGGATGTAATTGTTTATCAGCAAATGATTGTTCTAATTGAGAATACTCTGTAAATTCAATATTACCACCATATTTCTCAGGTCTATGAATAACAAAATTAGTTTCCCCTTTAAGTTCTAGAATGGGGAAAATGACATATTTACAAAAAACTAATAGAGGATTGTCCCACATATTACCTTCTTCACAAAAAGCTCTATTCACTTTCTGGTCAATAGCTTTAATAGAATCTAAAAGGTCAATCTTACTATTAGGGTCAGAAGAAGACATTTTAGGACCACCATTCATAGGACTAGGTTCAGGAGTCGCGTCACGTACAAAACTAGGAATCATAGGATTCATTAAGTGAATACGTTTTTTATAACCAATACTAGGAAGAGTTTCTTGACTAAGAATAAAGATTTTACGTTGGTCAACACCTCCAAACTCTGCGTCAGCTTCAAGATACTCCTCATCAAGTGCTTGAAGAATAGGGTAAACTAAACTAGACATAAGTGGATTTTCGCTTTGTTTAACAACCTCCGCTCCGGCTCTTTGAGCTTTATGAACATTGGTTTTAGAAAGAAGTTTATACATATCTAAAGTGTATCTTTCACTGAGCTGAAATTGTGTACCTCTTACGAAGAAAAGAACACTTGTATCAACACCAAGAATTTGTAAAACCTTTTTAATGACTACTTCATAGTATTTTGTGCGATGTTCTAAAAGGTCCCATGTAGTTTTCATTGAATCTAAATAGGCATGAAGGTCCGCAAAAAGAACCATAACACGGCAACCAGCCTTTAGGAAATGAGCGAGTTTAATTAGAGGAACTAGGTAACCGATATGGGGCTTTCCGGTTGGCGAGGTACCCCAATAAATTTTCAATTGTTCTTTACCAGCTAATTTTTGTTTTAGTTCTTCGTCACCAAGAACTTCTTGGAGATTTTTAGTAATTAAATTGTATCTTTCTTCGGGATTCATTTTGACGTATAGTACTTTTATAATTCTATTTTTAAATATTTTTAATCACGCTTAAAATCAATTTTACTAATATAAATATAATGAATCAACATACAAATTTAGTTAGTGTTTACCATGATACACGTGATTTCTTTTTAAAGAATCATTTATATGCCGGTAAAAGTACAAAATATTCATTTGAAGATATTGAAAAGGAGTTAAACAAGGTTAATAATACAGAAAAGTATAATAATATATGTAATATTAAAGTATTAAATATGGATACACTAGTAGCCACCAGAGAATATATACATCCTTTAGTTATGAATTTTGCGAGTGATTATAATCCAGGAGGCGGTGTTCATGGTGGTGCCAGAGCACAGGAAGAGGAATTATTCAGAAGAACGAATTATTTTACAAGTTTAAATAAAAAGTTTGTAGAATATCCTTTAGCAGAAAATGAAGTAGTCTTTACGCCTAATATTCTAATACTTAAAGATGAAAACTATAAATATCTTCCTGCTTTTAAATCAATAGATTGTTTAGCCGTAGCGGCAATTAGACATCCAAAATTAAATGATAATAATAAGTATAATAAAAAAGATGAAGAATTAATGAGGAAGAAGATAGAATCTATATATGAGATAGGTATACTATATGGTCACGAAACAATAATTTTAGGAGCTTTTGGTTGCGGTGTTTTTAGAAATCCTCCACATGAAGTTGCCAGTATCTTTAAAGAAATGAATGAAAAATATAAGCGATATTATAAGAATATAGTATTCGCAATCATCGGTGATAGTAACTATAATATCTTTAAAACTATCATTGAAAATCGGTAATGCGCGTTCAAAGCACTTATTGAAAATCAGTAATGCGTTAAAAGAAATCATTTGAAAAAGAATGCGTTCAAAAAGGATTTAAAAATATCTCCGGATAATATAGTGGAAGCCGGATAGAACTTCTTGAAGTACTTTAAGAAATATTTGAAGGTTTCACACCGGTTTAAGTAAGCTTCTGTAGCTCAGTCGGTAGAGCAAATGGCTGTTATAAATATTATTTTTTGAGACTACTAATAGTCTTGTAAATTAATTATTGTGACCATTAGGTCATAGGTTCGATCCCTATCGGAAGCGTAAAACCCCTTAAAATTATTATATAATAGTTTTAAAGGTTTTTAATTAATTTTATTATAGTAATAAAATCTTTCATCTTTTTAATTATTTATTATATTTATTTTAAAAAAATATAATAAATTTTTTATATTATTGTCAGTTAGTACCAAGGTAATTTAGTTCCGTCTGGTACCTTCAGTTCTTTTAATAAGACACCTGTTATTATTACTGTGTAAAGTGTTGCTCCAATTAGTAAATAATAATTGTATACATTGACATTATATGTTCTAATCCATCTCATATATATAAATGATAGGAAGTACCATGTTCCAATAAAAGGATTTAGTATCATAGTGCTACCAACTATAAAAATTATATAATAAAGACTGATAATTAAATCATTCTTTGTCATATCATCAAATAGTTCTATTTTAATTTCACTGATACTCTTCATAATATTAACAATCTATAGGGTTAAATCTTTATATTGATAGTAATTAAATATTAATTATATTAATAGATACAAATGAATTATTTAAACTATCTTATTGGTACTGGTTATATAATGAAAGATAAAATTGTCAATTACGAATTTAATTTTGACCCAATTACTAGAATTTATCCAAAGAAACCTCTTCTAGAACAGTATATGTACTTCTATAGCGAACCATCTCTAATTATTCCTAATTTATATCTTGGTTCTGCCTTTAATGCTTACAATATTAGTCATTTAGAAAAACATAATATAAACGTAATTATAAATATTACAAAGGAAATTAGTAATTATTACTCAGAATATTTCAAATTCACCTATTACAAATATCCCATTTTAGACAACGATAAAGAAGACATTACAAACATATTACAAGAAGCAGCTAACACAATTGATTATCACCTATCTAGAGGAGATAGAGTATTAGTTCATTGCTATATGGGTGCTTCAAGGTCTGCCTCCGTTATTATCTATTATTTAATGAAGTATCATAATAAAGAATTAAAGAAAGCTATAAAACATGTCAAAAGTGTTCGACCCATCATTAATTTAACAAATACCATATGTAACAATCTTCAACAACAATATCTAATTAATTAAAGGTTATATACTACCATTAAGGTTATATACTACCATTAAGGTTATATACTACCCGTGAGTTTATCCAAAAGATTCTTAATATCTTTTAATCTTTCACTAGATTCATTCTTTGTAGAACAAACGGGATTTTCAGGTCGTTTCATGTTCATTGTATTAACCGCGATGGCAGTCATATTTTGAGGACTAATAGGTGTATCTTCGATTTCTTTAACCTTCTCTAAAATCAGTTTATCTTCCATTAATTATAAAAAGTAAATTATTTTGTATCTAACCAAAGTAATTTATTTTTAACCTATTTACAACCATATTTATTCTTCATCACTCTTAAATTCCTCCGAATCATATTCAGAATCACTAGGAACATAATCCTCATCATCTGAATCATCCGATTCATATTGTTCCCTGGAACGAGGACTCCTCTTAACCGAATGTCTCTTTACCTGCTTTACTTCAACCTCTTCTTCTTCAGAATCACAATCAGAATCTGATTCACTAGGTACATAGTCTGAGCTACTATCATTGTCACTTTCAACCTCTTCTTCTTCTTCAGAATCAGAATCCTCCTCTGAATCACTAGGAACATAATCAGGGTCTTCCTCTACATCATCTTTTTCACTAAACTGTTCACCGATAGTAAGGCGTTCGAAAGGTTGGAAACTAGTGTGTTCATAGGGTTTATAATCAGGATCTTTATCGGTATTTTCGGGTTGGGCCATGTGGTCTAGTTGGTATTGGTAAAGTTGATTAAGCTTATAGATACTTAGACCGAATGACCTGTTTAGAACCTTAAGTACGTTAGTTCTAGAATCACTTGCTTTGATTTTAGAATTCTCGATTTCACTAATGAACTTATTATAAGTAATACTGTCTTGAATAATTTGGTTAATCATGTAGATTTCAGGATGGATTTCGGTATTCATGTCACAAATAGAAGCGTCAAACATATAATTAGTCATTTTGAGAAGTTAGCTTATAAATTGTTGGAATGAATATTCAATTTTTAAATTTTATTAATATATTTGTTTAGATTAATAGTATGTTGGTTCAATGTTTAGGAGGTAATTTAAATCTGTTTACAGATGACAATCCAGAAACTACATTAAAAGGATTAGGTTTTAAAAATAAAGAAAAGGCTATAGAGTCTATAGAAACTATTGAATTTATATTTAGTAAACTAAAAGTTGAACAAATAGTAAATACATGTAGTCCTGAATTTTTAAGACCTAGATACTATTTAGATAGTAAAGAAATCATAGAAAAGTTTTATTTACAACAGAAAATGTATCGTGTTTTAGGATTGTTAAATAGGGCAAAAATTGTATCTAATAGATATCCTAAAAATGATATATTGGAAGCGATAGATGTTTTAGAAAGATGGATGGATGTGTATAAAGTTAAGATTGGAACCTATAAGAAGTTAAAGTATAAGCCTTGTATATAGGATTATTCTAATATTAGTTCTTTCTTTTACTATTAGTTCTTTCTTTTACCTCTTTTATTTGTAGTAGTGTTAATGGTAAATGTGTTTGTATTTATAGGAGGTGGTGAATAAATATTTCTGTTTTCTTCAATTGCGCTTGGAATTGTTTCCTCAGATTTGGTTTCTATTCCGTCTAAAATGTTTTTAATCATTTTATTTTCTGTTAACTGAACAACCTCTTCCTTAATTTGAGATTCTATACTTTCTGTAATTGAATTTAGTTCATTAAGTTCCTTTTTGAACTGATTATAAATTCTTTTACTATCCTCACTATTAGAATTACCTACTTCAGTTATCTCAGTATTAGTATTCTTAAATATATTCTTAACTATATTCTCTACTTCAATCTTAGATTTGTAAGATATAACTAGAGAATTTAATTCTTTATAGGTTTCACTGAGCATTTTAACAAAAAATTTAGCTTCACTCTTTTCTGAAAGTTCTAAATAATTTTTATTAATATATAATTCAAAAAATTGTTCAAATTCCTCATCTAAATTATCTAAATGTTTACTATCTGAATCCGAATAATACTGACCATAAACTTCAATACCACAAAGAGGAATATGATATTTATTAAAATATCGATTGATTTGATTAGTATGAGCAATATCCTTTGTACCACTTATTTCTAGAGAAATATAACGATAATATGTTTCTATTTCTTTTCCGTTATTCATTAGATTGTATTTAAACATGGGAACTTTTTCAAACATCCTAATTTCATTAAGGTTAACATTTGAAATTATTTCCCATGAATCACCATCGTTACTGGCTAAAATATGGTTGATATAACTAAATGTATATTTATTTTCATTAGGTAAAAAGAAGTATCGAACGATAACATCAGATGGACAAACGCGGACATCGCCAAAATCTAAAATAATATTTGTTTTATTGGATTCTAAAAGAACCTTATTTGAATCCATTGTTTTAATAGTGTTTGCTTTTTTAATTAGTAATCTGGAAAAACTAGATAAAATCGTATCTGAATTTTTTAATTCATTTGCGTTAATAGTTTCAATATTATTCGTTTTGAAACATTTTTTAATTAGATCACCATTTGTTATAGAAATATTAACATTACTAACTTGTGATAAAATATTATTACTAGTTTTGTAGGGGTTATTATCATAGTTATTATTGGTAACAGTGTTGATAATAAGGTTTTTATTTTTGGTTTGAGCTAATTGATAGAAATTATTTAAATTAGAAATTTCATTTTTAATTTTATTGTATTCGTCTAACTGATTTTTTAATTCCAACAATTCTTTCTTCTTTTTTTCAAATTCATCTACAATTTTATTTGTAACATCTTCTATTTTTTCATCTATTTTAACATTTAAATTTTGAATTAATTTAATATAATTCTTAGTGATATTACTCTTTTTTAATAGATTTAGTTCCAAAGAATCCATCTTAATACATTAAAGAAATTATATATAAAAATAGAACGCTGTTATAAATTCATGGAATCTCAGAATACACAAATTAACCTAGATAATTTTATTCAAATTAATAATCATACTCTAATTAATAAAAATATGATTCGTTGGATAAAAAAATACGAAGAATGTTTTTACATCTCTACTAGAAATGATGGTTGTAGTTTATACAATGCGCATACACTATGTAAAGACACTAATCCCATCCTGTATCAACAATTTACTAGTTATTTTAAAGAACTTAAAGATAATTTTTAATTTTAAATTGAAACCAATATCAAAAGAAATTTAAAGAAAAAATAGAATGGAAACTAGTTTCAAAGATATTATCAAAAAGGTTTGTAATGACAATAAACTAGATTATGATAAAGTTCTACTTGATAATCAGAAGATTATTCAAGAGTTTTTAGATGAATACGAAGACCCAGATATCCACCTAAGATGTAAAGGTAGAAATAAGAACGGTAAGCGTTGTTCTAAGAGCAAGAAAGATAATTCAGATTATTGTTCTGTTCATTTTAATCAGCAGAAAGATAAAGACAATGAGTTTATTATGTCAGATAAGTTAGATAAATCTGAGGATACTACTGATAAATCAGTAAATAACAATATTCATATTTTAGACGCAAAGAAAAAGGGTATTCTTCCTGAGAAAATTAAGAAAGTAACCTATGAAACTAAAAAATATTATATCAATAAAAATGATTGGGTTTATGAAATGGACCAATCGTCTGAAATCATTCTCTCAGACATTCCTATTGGCCGCTTCTTCTCCGGTAAACTTGTATTCCTTAAGATTGACGAGATCTGATGTTTAAACATCAGTTCGAGATTACTTTAACAAATTAAAGTAACGAGATTTAATAACTTCGCTTTTAACGACAACCAATAAAGAATTAAATTGATAAATAATTAGACTTTGAGATAGTAAATAAATGTCAAAGTTTAATAAAAGTAGGCATATTGATAAAAATTTATTTTATGAAAATGAATACTATCAAGATTTAGATGAATCCTATAAAATAATACTGTTGTCTACTCATTTGGATAAGTTACAATATAAAAACCAATTAGTAACTATATTTTTAAAATGTTTTCCTCTATTACGCAATTATAAAAGCTATGGATTTCTATGTAATCCAAAACAAGATATAGAATCTATGCTATTAAGTAATTCAAATAAAATATGTATTTTAATCGAGGAGAATAGCAATGAAATTATTAGTTTTTTCACTACTACAAATGAGAATAGTAAAATAATTATTAGTAATGCTTGTACTAGACCATCTAAAAATAGAATGGGTTTTATGCGATTACTATTAGGACACTATTTAAAAAAGGTATCTAATGTTGTTGAATTAGATGTTTTTGAGGAAAATCCAGCAGTACACCTATATAAATCACTAGGATTCAAATTTGTTCAATATATTGATAAAAATGAAATAAGCGATTTTTGGGAAGATGGAATGTATTCAAAGAAATGTATTTATAGATTTAACAAACACTAGTTTAATTTATCCTAAATAGTCTTAAGATTATAATAACTTTCTAAGAGCATTCTTTGTAGCTCACTATCATCATTTTCTTCCTCTTCTTCGATTTCTTCAAAAATACGCTCTGTTTCGATGTATTCATCCACATCATTATTTTCTTCTGATTCTACATTGTCATTTTTTACACTATCCCAAAAGTTACTAGAAGAAGAAGAACTATCTGAATTATCCGCATCATCTGAAGATTCACCGTTTTCCCTAAGAAAACTATATAGTCCATAACACTTACTATCATCAATAATGCCATTATTGTATCTTTTGATGGCTTTAATATTTCCATTATAATAGTAATATGTAGCTTGACCATCTAATACATTATTATGATACCATTCGCTATATTGTTTATTACCATTTTTATAGAATCCCTCCCATAGCCCATCTTTTACCCATTTATTGTTAACTAGTTTATAATGCTTAGTAAATTTAATAGACATGTTAGAATAATATCCGGTCTCATAACGAGAATTTTTATTAGAATTAAAGAAATATTTTTGATTACCATTTACGTACCATTTAGTACAACGAACTAGTTCCCCATGGTAATAGATAGAAATACTTTTAGGGATTCTATGTGCTTTATCCCACCAGGATAGTTTTTCACCATGTCTAAGAGAATTATTATCAATCTTTGTAATTGATTTCACACTCCCACGATTTTTAAAATATTTTTTAATCTTATAAGGATACCCTCTTTGATAGTCACTAGAACTTAACATTTAGATATTGAACTATTCAACTTTTCTTTATCCCTTTCAATTCAAAGTACAAATGAATAATTATATTTCTAAATTATTAATAAATGAGTAAAGAGGACCAATGTTTATGTGAATTAGATGAAACTCAAAAGGCTAAAGAGGCTCAGGCAAAAAAAACTAAAGACGAAAAGGTTAAAGATCTAATGAAAAAAAGCATTTATGATAAAAAAGTAGAAATACCTGAAGATGTTACAGAAGACAAAGTTAGAGCACCTGTTGCTAAATGCTCTAATATACAACCATTCAAACTAGAAGACATGGTCACGATGACTTTTGGTGCTAGCCATTTAAACAATGGCTCACCAATGGACATTGAAAAAGTACTTGTTGAATATCGCGTTAAAAAACCCAAAACCGAAACTGTTCCTAAAAATGACACTAGGAAGGTTGAGAAGGAAAAAAAGGATGTCTCCAAAATGTCCGACTGTGAGGCATTTAGACTAGCAGGTTTCCAGCATGATTGGACAAAGGAGAAAATAGAAGGATTATTAAAATCAGATGATGGTCGTGCTTTATTAGAAAGAGTTGATAGAGAATTTAAGCGTTTAACTGGTAAAAAAACTATTAGTGAAAGTGATATTCTTAAGTGTTACCCTAATTATTTAAAGAAAAGCAAAAATATCCAATTGTCTATTAAAATAGATGATTAACGTTTAATAGGCAAGTTCTGTTTATCCTGTGGATAGACATTAAATTATTCTAATACAAAACTGGCGTACCTTACGTTAATTTCACACTTATCCTTTACTAGTTTCTTAAAACACTCGACTAAACACTCTACATCAAAACTACTATCATGAAGTCTACCCTCGGGTTCTTTTTTAAATAGTTCTACATATAATTCTGATAGTCTAGGGAATTTATAAAGGTCATTTGGTGTTGGGTTCTTTTTAGGGAATCTAAGAGGATTCTTTGTAGGAATCTTACATAGGGCAATTGTATCTAGCATTGTACAAATACAAGGAATTTTAGTATTCATATATTTAGAAAATACACTCTTAAAATGTCTATATAAGTGATAAAATAGAATAGTAACATCAAATTCTATATTATGACATACTAGATATGTTTTGGGATTTATCATTAGAGTAGTAACGAAGTCCTCTAGAACTTCCTTCTTATCCACACCCTCCTCTAGAGCCCTCTCATTAGTAATACCGTGGATTTTACTAGAATCATCTGGAATAGTATAGTTATCTGGTTTAATAATATAATTCTTAGTATCTAGATGAGTAAACTTGTTTTTCTCAAAAGAATAGAGTTGCCAGCTGATTTGGACAATTTCAGGAAACTGTTCCGACTTTCTAAAGTCGATTTCATTTTTCTTAGCCTTCAATAGACCAGTAGTTTCCAGGTCAAAAAATAGGAAGTTAGCCATTATATATCTAAATTCAAAGTTATATTAAAAAAATCAATTTGTTCCCTACTAAAAGTTAAACCTTTTAGCCATACTATCTACTAGTTTAATTTCTAATTCCTTCTCATCAATTGTTAGTTTTCTATCTTTAAGGTTTAGATTAAATCCGTAATAAAACATAGTATTAATACCAATAATCATATCGCTTTCTAGATGTTTATCGGGATTTCTTTTAAGAACAAGTACTCGAGGAATAATTAGTTCTTTACTATTTCCTAGTTTAATTGCTAGTCTAGGAATAAATCCTTCAGATTCTTGAGAACCTACACCAATAAGTTTCATTTTTTGTCTGTAAATTTTATGAATCATACCTAGTTTTTCAACTACATCATAGTAAATTATATTCGTTTGGGCTCCAGTATCAATAAGTGCCTCTAGTTTAATATCTCCAACACCGACATTTTCCGATGTAATAGCTAAAGGTAAATGAATACTATAAGCACCATAAAAATATTCTGGCATTGTTTCATATAATGTTTCTACTTCAAATTCTAATTCCTCTTGTAGAATATCTTCAATACTTTCTTCTTCCTCCTCTAAAACATCCTTGATACTCTTTTTTTCACTTTGGGCGATATTATTAGTTTGTTCTGTATTCTTTAGCAGACTATTAAGTTCCATTAATAGTGTTATAGTATCATTAAAACTTTCAGGAGTATCTTTAGAAAGGTTATCTTTAATTAGATTATTCATCATATCAAAATATTCATTTGGTAACATGTTTTTATAGTTTTGAATTTCGTTAAATTGCTCACGTAGAACTTCCATTTTAATTAATAATTCTATTAGTCAATATGGTCAATTTCCATGAACAACTAGAATAAAAAATCTTATATAGAATTAAATGGGTAATAGTAATACTAAAATCGGAGGTAGTCCCTCTAATGAATTAGCTGACGGCAAATTCCTAAAAGACATTCAACTTAATGATGATCATTTTGAATTAAAAGATGGTCGTGTTTATCTTAAAGATAAAAATACTACTGGCCTAATAGCCTTTTATGCCCCTTGGTGCCATTTCTGTGTTGAACTAGCTCCCTCATGGAACAAATACGCCAAAGACATTAATAGTACTAGTTTCAAATTCTTAGCTGTAGACTGTACCAACAGCAAATCACAAAAAATAGTAGATACTCTTAACATTACTGGTTTTCCTACTATAAAATACATAGACCCTAAGACTCATGAAATAGTTTCCACTGATAATCGTGACGGCTCTAAACTTAATAGAAGCAGAGAAGGTATTATGGCTTTCCTTAAACAAAAGAAAGTTCTTTAAAACACTTTTAACGACTGTATATTTGTAACATTACTGACAATAATAAGTCAGTATTACACATTACTGACAATAATATATTTATAATTAGTTTATAATAATTATAAATTTATTAGTTTTTATAGTTTAGGGGGTTGAACAAAATAGCTATTGACATCTAAATTTCTATACCAATCAATTGTTTTCTTAAGACCATGGTCAAAATCTACTTCTGTTCTCCAACCTAAGTCAAGTAGTTTATTAGAGTCAACACAATATCTAAAGTCATTAAACAATCTATCTTCTACATATTCAATACATTCTTCAAATAATTTTTCATTAGATAAGTTACTATGTAGTCTCTTAGCAATATCCATAACAGAATGTTCATTATCTGTACCAATATTATAAATTTCACTCACTACACCATTAAATAATATCTTTTCAAATGCTCTAGCCACATCTTCAACATAAATAAAATTACGAATGTTACTACCATCACCCTGAACAGTCATCTTTTTACCATTTAGAAGTTGTAGAATGAATTTAGGAATAAGTTTTTCAGGATATTGGCCAGGACCATAGACATTATTGCCACGAGTAATGATAATAGGAATTTGATAGGATTTATAATAGGATTTTACGATAAATTCTGCGGCGGCCTTACTAGCTGCGTAGGGATTTGTAGGGTTTAGGAGAGATTTTTCACTACTAGTTTCATTAATAGAAACTTCGCCATAGACTTCATCCGTACTAACATGAATAAAACGTTGAATCTTTCCATATTTTCTAGTAGTTTCTAGTAGATGATGTGTGCCTAAAACATTATCCTGTGTAAAACAAATACTATTACCAAAAGAATTATCTACATGACTTTGAGCTGCGAAGTGAATTATAGTATCTACCTTATGATGGTTTAGAATAAATTCAATAAAAGATGTATTACTGATATTGGTAGGATAAAACCAATAGTTTCTACAGTTTTCTAGTGATTTTAGACCATTAACAGTACTACAATAATCTACTTTATCTACGTTAATAAAATGAATATTGGTATATTTAGGAACCATATAGAGGAGAAAGTTAGAGGCTATAAAACCACAACCACCAGTAACTAAAACAACTTTAGGATTAAACATTATATATGTATAATTATTTTAATTATTAAATCTTTTTCCCTATTTATCTAATAAAAAAATTAATTTAGTTTTGAAATTGAATTTAAATCAAAAACCCCTAATTAGTTTATAGTTTGAAATGACCACTAATCCTATTTTTCGCGGTATTACTACAGTCTATGGAGCAGGACTAGGAATTTATTCTAATTATTTTATGTATCTAGAACTTAAAAAGTCTAAGAAAAATACATCTAAGGATGTTATTAAGAAAATGAATTAGATGTAAAATTGATAAATAATAAAAAACTTTGTAGTAACTCCGATGGAACAACAATATACTCTAAGATATTGCTACAGGTACGAGCCCGGTTTCGATGTTTATTCTCTATGGGATATTATTCTATACAAAGATGGCGATGATGACGATATTACTGGCAATGTATACGATTATCTAAGAAAAGAAGAAGAACTAATTGATAAAGAAGATGAATTTCAAGTGTTTTATAGAGTAAACCACTTTAAATATAGTAAAGAAGGTATCACTAGTATTCCATTTCTAAAACTAGAACTATTTCCCAATAAATCAAATGACACATCAGTAATTAATTTAGTATATATTCCTTTACAAAAGGGATGGAAGGGTTATAGTAATCTAGAACAACTGCTAATTATCGATGAAGAGGTTAAAAAACAGGAAAAATATGTAGATTTCACATATAAACTAGTTAACTATAGTGTCGAGGATATTGATGTAGATAGTGGTAAAGATTTAGTTGAGGAAATGGATGATAGTTATCTGAAAGCAGATTTAGAATATTCTAAAGAACAACATTCTCAATATGATTTTCCCTAAAAGAAAGTCCAATCAATGGGAATGAGGATGATTTAACAGAATAAATTAATCATTTATGATAGAAATGAATAAATATAATAAAATAGAGAATAGACTAGAAAGTTTAGAACAATGGTTTAATATCGCAGCTAAACTTACAGAAGATAATTCTAAAATTACTTTGGATGAACAATCTAATATTCAAAATGATTTTTCTGAGTTTATTGAAAAAATTAGGTTAAATAATGGTGAAATGGTTATTCTAAAGGAACAAAAAGGTACTTTCGGCTTTCCCTTTGAGACTGAATTAGAGGGTAAAAAGTGGTTTACTAAATTAGCTTTGTATGATATATATTTAAGAGTACCTAAGTTAGAATATCCTAATAATTATTTTAAACTTCCTAGTAATGAAAAAATAGAATTTCATAAAAAAATAATTCAACACAAACAAATATCTGTTAATACTGAACATAGTGTAAATTCTTTGATGACTAAACTAGTAAAAGACAAGGTAACACCCCATATATGTATATTATATGGAGCTACCGAGCTTTATCAAAAAAAACATGAAGAACTATTTCAAGTTTTAATTAAAAAATATAAAAAGTCAGATAAAGATTCACTATTATACGCAGCTAAAGTATTAATGACTGAATGGTGTACTTTAGGTGAATTCGCAGAAAATATAGAGAATAATAAATATAAATGGAGTGAAGAAACATGGAGAGTTTTAATATTCCAATTATTAGCTATGTTGGCTTTAATACAAGAAAAATATCCTACTTTTAGACACAATGATTTATCTCTATGTAATGTTTTAGTACAAAATAGCAGATTACAATCTTTGGATGAAACTGAATATCCTGGTTATTATAAATATAATATAAATGGTAAAGTTTATTGTGTTCCTGATATTGGTATAACTTTGGTTTTGTCTGATTTTGATTACTGTACAATAAATGAACTTGATATTACAAATGAGAAGATTTCTAATGATTATACCAAGAAATTTGGTACTACTGCTGACACTAATCCTTCATATGACTGTCATTATATGTTAAACTGGTTAGACTTATATATATTACAATTAAATAGAAAAAAGGTAGAATTAGAAAGCTTACAAAAATTAAAAGACTTTTACAATTCAATATTTGATAATGATTATAGAGGGGAAAATAATCGTTTCTTAAAATTTGCTAGGTTTAGAACAGGTAAAAAAGTTGTAGATAAGTTTATACCTAAGAATATCTTAGAAACCAATGAATATTTTAATGAATTTAGAAATTATGAAGAATGGATTAAAGACAGAGTTTTTATAGAGGAATACAACAAGCCCCGCGATACTCCTACTGTTAGTCAAAACAATGAAGTCACTGAAAAGGTTATAGAATAATTATACTTTTGGGCTTCGCCTTTTTCTAAAAGGGGTTCATAAAATAATCTAAATTTATACTTTTGGGCTTCGCCTTTTTTTAAAAGGGGTTTATAAAATAATCTTAATTTATACTTTTGGGCTTCGCCTTTTTCTAAAAGGGGTTTAAAGAAACAACGCGTTTTTTTCTATAATTAAATGAATAAAACCGCGAATTCTTCATCTAACGAAATTTCTGTATTAAAAAAGCAGGATATCTTACTTATTCCAATTACTAATTTTTTTAATGACGCAAAGCATTTAGATTTACTATTGGGAATTTTAATTACTGGTAAATACAAAGTTTCTCTAAGAATTATTGATTGGTTTGTAACTAATTATTCTAAAAAGTATAATTTAGTTATTCAAAATAAAAATAATAAGCCATTCATTGTCTATTTAGAATATAAATCACAACTAAAGGCTTATTCTAAGAAACAATTTGACCCCTTTTGTAGAAGAGCTAGAATATATTATGAATATGATACAGATAAGAAATTTGAAACTACCATTGGTCAATTAAATTTCTTTAGGTGGGCAATTGAAAACAATATTATTGACTATATTATTAAAAATTATGATGATATAGAAAAGGATATGAACAGTACCCTTAAATATTCTAAAATAGATGGAGAAGGACTACCTAAAAGTCCTGCTGCTTCTGATGACACAATGGAATCAATTGAATCTAGTAATAGTGGTAGTTCTGGGAATAAAGATAAGGATAAAAACAATAAGAAAAAGTCTACTATTACTGCCACTAAAAGTATTTGTAAACACAATGTAAAAATTATTGTCTCTTTTGACTAATAATTTAACCTGACTGGTAAAAATTATTGTCTCTTTTGACTAATAATTTAACTGAATTTAAATTTATATTTACCTTATAGGATGGCATACCCACACTATTCGTTTAAATAAATATAAATTTAAAATAACTATTTGTAGTAAACTAAAATGTCTGACGCAAATTCTAATGAACAAATAGAAAATATGTTAAACACTCTTTCAGAAACAGGCGAAAAGCGTGTAGTTTCTGCTAATATTTTTTCTGACCAAGACATTCGACAATTTTTATACTATCGTTCTTGTTTATTGAACACTACAGAACTACACATTGAACTTAATCGTCTTATTAATACAGATATTCATACTTTAGTTGAGGACTTGCCTAGTGTTTTTGAATATAATAAAGTTCCTGAAAGGAAACTTTTATTAGCTAGTTGGTATGATGGCGATGATGAATCTCAAGCATTTAGAAGAACCGAAACTAGATATATTATTAATGAGAAAAAGAGCCTTAATGCTTTAGTTGCCTTTGAGGATAATGAAATTTCTAGGGTTCCAGTTTATATTTATGTTACTGGTCGTTTTGGTTCTGAAGATGAAAACTCTGAACCAACTTATTGGTCTATTTATAGAATCCATTGTAAATCCATTAGAGATATCATCTTATATATTCTCAAAGATAAAGACCATAAAAAGTTAGGTATACAACTCGAATAGGCTTTTTAAGAAAAAGCCTACCCAAAAAGGAAAAGGATAAATTTATAATAAATAGATAATTCTATTATAAATTTTGCCAAACATAATACTTAGAACGTTGTAGTTAACATGAGTATTATAGATAAAATATACCATCTCTATTATATTCACTATCGTTCTCAAATGGATATCCTAGTTGATTACTAATAAATCTAGTATGGTTATGAGTAAAATTATAACTATAATGTGTGTGACCACTCATCCACATAATTATATTTTTATAAAAGTCCTTTTCACTAATATTTAAATCACAAAAATAACTTAACTGAAAATCATTGCTAAAATATGATTTGCGAGTAATATCCTCTCCATCAAATTTAGGATGTGAAGTGCCATATCGTAAAGGTGGGAAATGGGTGGCAACTATTAATTTTCTATTTTCACTATTAGCTATTTTTATGGCCGCTATTAGGTTATTAGTGGAAGTGTCATGGAGATTTTTGAAATACTCTCTATCAATTGGAACAGTCCATCCCTTTTCATTCTTCATTTTAATATGTTGAAAGTCATTTCGACCATCAATGCTTTTAGGATTACTCCATAATGTACTTCCATATATTCTTAATGGAAATCCTCCTATTTCTAAATCATAACTTTGGTCATTTAATAAAATAACATTATCATATAATCCAAAGAAATGTATATAATCTTCTAGTAGTTTACTATGTATTTTACTGTTACTATAAAACTCATGATTACCTAATATATAAAATGTGTACTTCCATTTACTAGAACAATAGTCAATAAATGGTTTAAATGTGGATATATGAAGCTGACCTATATCTCCTAGTAGAAATAAATAATCTGCTAATGGAATAATTTTAGGCATTTGATTTTTTATATAGTCAGTATCTTTGGTTTTCTGTAAAAACTCCAAATGAATATCACTAAAAACTTGTATCTTCATATTACTTATACTTATATTAGCTTTAGAATTAAATCATTTAGAAACAGTCAAAGTACAAAGTCAAAGCTACAAAGTAGTTTTTTTTTGTTTTTTACGTTTTACTGGTTACACTCATTACTCACCTTAATTAGTTCCATCCGTTGTAGCCGCGGTCGTAGTGGTATCCCGAACCCTTAATAAGTCCACCGGTCTTACCTGCGTCGAGCTTCTGGAGAGCCATAGAATCCAGAAAATCGGCATCCTTGTGCTTGGCCTGCTTCCTAACGCGCTTGGAGGGAAGAGCGGAGAGCTCATTCCTGGTCTTGTTGAGTTCCTCGAGTTCAGCTTGCGAAATTTTGACGAGAGACATCTTGTTTCTTGGTTTTTCTACTCTGGCTAACTAAAAAAACGGTGTCAATTTTTTACTAGTCTAGAATCTGCTAGGTAGAAAATAATTGTCGATATACTTACTTCAAATTTTAGAATGATAGGATAATGATTATGTCTGGTATGGGTGGATTCCTATACATATTGTTAAAAAACTATTAGGGATTTAGAAGATGCGTTTAAATTAACCGCATCTAATTTAATTTAAAGTTTTTTAGATATTTCTAAATAAAATGACAAAATACAGATTTATTCTCAAAACAGTTCAATCATCCGCTTTTAAAACCCTTATTGAGGCCCTAAAAGATATCCTTACCGAATGTAACTTTGAATTTGACCAAAAGGGTATTAGAGCTATTGCCATGGATAACACTCATACTGTTCTTGTCCATCTTAAATTAGATGAAAACTTTGAACTTTTTGAATGTAAACAAAAGACTGTCATTGGTCTCAATATGCTTAACTTCTTCAAGCTTATTCGTACTATGACCACTAACGATACTCTTACTTTAGCACTTGATGAAGCTAATCTTAACACACTTCTTATTACTATTGAAAATGGTGAAAAGAATACAATTACTAATTATAAACTTAATCTTATTGACCTTAATGAGGAAAATATCAAGATTCCTCCCGCAGAGTTCGAATCAGTTATTACTATGCCTAGTAATGGATTCCAAAAACTCTGTAAGGATATGATTAATATTGGTGATAAGGTTGAAATTCGTAGTATTGGTAAACAACTTATTTTTACTTGTCGTGGTGAATTCGCAGAACAAGAAACTATTGTAGGTGAAAATACTGGTACTAAGTTTGAGAATAGTAAGGAGAATAATATTATTCAAGGTCATTTCTCCCTTAAACATTTAGTTATGTTTACTAAATGTACTAATCTTTCTAACAGCATTGAAATTATGCTTAAGAATGACTACCCTATTATTGTCAAGTACCAAGTAGCCAGTCTTGGTTATATTAGTCTTTGCCTTGCTCCCCAAGTTGAAGAATAAATTATGAAGAAATAAAAAATATGTGCTTAATTAATAATTAAATTGTTATAGTAATTTAGTATGCTTAAACGAGTTATCATAATTACTATAATAATTTTAGCCCTTTATCTAGTTTTAAGAAAATTAGCTAATAGAAGGCCAGTGGCTTTAGAGGTGACTAAAAAAGAATATATTATTGATGTTAGGAGTCAAATAGAGTGGAATGAATGGCATCATCCTAAAGCTATACACATTCCTTATTATGAAATTAATAATATAGAAAGTATTGTACAAAATAAAAATGATAAAATCATTTTATATTGTCAAACTGCTAGACGCGCTAGTATAGCTCGCAATAAACTAGTAACAATGGGTTATAAAAACATAGAAGTCAAAAACATTAAACAAATCTAAATATTTATTTTTATTCACAAAACAAGATAACTACCTTATTAGAAAAAAATTACTATAGGTAACTAGCTTTTATTTAATTTCTTTTACTGTATTACCTAAAAGAGGTTGAAAGAAATCATCCATTGAATTTGATTTAGTATTTACTTCAAAACTATCTAAATAGTTACTATAATCTATATCATTCGCCGACGTTAGTTTATCGATTTGTTTATTATAGGGCGCAGTATAGACATCAATACTTTGTAATACTTTTAATCTACCCTCCTGGATGTTCATTTGGTCTTCTTCTCCTTCTATTTCTACAAAATATCCTTGATGGTCTTTTTGTAATTGATATTTACCCTGTAAATACTTCATTCTATTTAAACTAATAGTATCACCAATGATTTTTAAGACAAAAGATAAGATGGCATTTCTATATTTTTTAGTTATGTGGTCAAATTGTTTTCTAGTAATAAATACACAATCATCTATAACATGAAAAGAATTTTCATAAAATTCTTTTGGGACATATCGATATATATTTAACATTTCCTTATGAAATACATCTTTATTCAAAAAATAAATTTTATTAATCACCTTATCTTCTTGTTTTACTTCGTCTTTAACATCTTCAACCTGTTTTTCCTCGCAACCTTTTTCAAATATTTCTTCATTAGCTCCTGGTATATAATTTCCATCACATATCTCCTGTAATACATCATCAATCAAATCACGACTTCTATATGAACTGTTTTCTATCTTACTTGTATCTTCAACTACATACTTTCTTAATTCACCATAAAGTTCCTTTAAGGCCTTATCTGAATCGTTATAATTATTAAATAATATTTTATTAACTTCGGCGGGTGTTAGAAGTCCATCTTCTACTAAATATAAATTCCTTTGTAATTCAGTACTATCAAAATTAGTATAAAATTTAGTAAACATTTCAATAATTGTTTCATTTGTACATTTATCAAAATGAATATCTAAATCAATACGACCAGGACGAACAAGAGCTTTATCTAGTTTTTCAGGATGGTTACTAGTAAGTATTAGAATTCTACCAGGTGTTTCCAAAATACCATCTAAAAGATTTAATATAAATCCTAATGTTAATTCACTTTTACCTTCATTTAGCTTCTGGGGAGCTGGCATATTATTTTTTGCTGCCACTTCTTTCATCTTTTCCATTTCCTTTTCCTCTGCTTCCTTCTTTTCCTTTTCTATCCTATCTAATAGCTCTCTAGAGTAAAGAATATCTGAAATTGCGTCTACATCTTCCATTACATAAATTCTCTGGTCTAAAGGAATCATAAAGATTTCATCCTTTCCAGTTTTTCTATTAAAAATCAATAGCTCCTCGTTGAAAAATAATGCCTTTAGTTGATTCTGAGTCATATTTTTATTCAATTGAATATTAATAATATGTCTATGTGTATCCTTAGCTATAGCTTTAATCAGACTAGTTTTACCACATCCAGGAGGACCATGTAACAGTAAACCTAAAGTATGAGGAATACCCTTTTTAACATACCAATCCTTATTTTCAATGAAAAACCTTATACGACTTACTATATTTTTCATATAATTACCATAAATAGTCTTTAGTGTTTTATTTGTATGAAAGGGAGTCATATCAAATCTAAAATAAATATTATTGTAATTATTATTACTATTAAGAATATAATCAAAGAAATAGGTTTGGTCACCTAGTTGATTTTTCTTTTCAGTCAAATAGTTTTTATAGATTTTATTGAGATAGGCACGGAGTTCCTGTATATCTAAAGTAGTTGAATAAATTTGTATAGATATTTCTTCAACATCACCTGTTTCAAAATTTTGATTCATTTTAATACACTTTCCATAAATGTCCTTTTCTATCTCAAACTCTTCTTTATGCGAAATATAGAATTTATTTTTATACTTTAGAAACTTGACATTGGGCAATTTAGTAATAAACTCTAAAACACTATCTACATATTCAGCCTCCTGACTCAACTTATCTTTACTCCCTTTTTCTAAAATAATACTACTCGTCATTTCCTTTTTATTATTTGTAATGGTATTGATTAACTTATTATCATTATATTTACGTTTAATATAGTCTTCTGTATTCTTCTTAATAAAAGCACCAATGATAGGTAGATATTTAAAAAACTGCTCTATGATACTCAAAAGAATAATACCATAAATAGCGCTAATTATACCATTATTAGAATTATCTTTCATAGCCGACATAGTTATAATTTGATTTTTTAGAAGATCCATTATTTTAAATTTATTAATTAATTATTAATAAATTTAAATTAGTTCGCAACCAATTTATAATTAGTTTGCGACATAGAGCATTTAGAAGTGAATTTATCTTTAGACAATTTAATAAGTTTCTACAAAAAATAAATATTCATTCACTTTGTCCTCCATTTTCTTATTAGGTCTAGAATTTAGATTCTTATAAACAATCTCCTCTACCGTAACTTTCCCTACCTTATTTAATATTTCTATAATATTCTCCTTACTAATCATACCATTATCATTATAACTTACAAGAATATACTTAGCTTTTGTGCTATGAATCATTGCCCTAAAGGCATCAAAAACACTGTGTTTATAATTAAACTCGCTTCTATTCCAGTCTTTAGGAATCCCACTAACACTATTTTCATCTATTTTGTATTTAGTGATAAAATCTGGTTCCACTATAGCTCTATAAATAACATTAAGCATAAAGTAGTTACTGCCATAAGGATGTTGATTGTAAGGTGGGTCGTAGTAGACAAAATCAAGTGGTTTACTAGTAGTACTAGTATACTTTTCCCAAAAATCTAATATATTATTATTACTATAAATAATATGACAATCATTGTTTAATAATAAAGGTACTTCAATCTTTATAGGTTTTAGGATACGTTGTAGGTCATGTTCTTTATACCCACCCCAGTGACCTATATCATTAACTTTATAGAATGCCTTAAATACACCACTAGTATTCGTATTAATACTACATTTGACCAATAGATTACCTATGGCTATATCCCTAAAAACTATATTAGTTTCTTTTTTAAGAAGTTGAATATAATTATCGATGCGCATTGCGTTTTCAGAACTATAAAAACACCTCTCGCCTTGTTGAATGTTATTAGAGTCTTTAGGAGAATAATAACGAGATACAAAAGGCACATCCACCTTCCCCGCTGCCACTAAAGCATCTACTTGCTTATTTAAATTTTCTATATAGCCTTTTAGTGCCTCTTCCTCTGGTTTAAGTAAGGTTGGTAAGTATGTTTTCTGTATAGCAACACTATATTGTTCTAAATCATTAATAATAAGTTCTTTAGAATAGTTTTTAAATAATCTAGCTACGACGCCACTTCCACAAAAGCCATCTAGAACTGTATTTGGTTTTACTTTACTTATATATTTTTCTATATATCCTAACAATTTTCTTTTATTGCCTAAATAACTCATCATAGGTTGATAAATATAGTCATTTATATTCTCTGTTTCCATATCTATTACTATTGTAGAAACAATTCTTTTTTAAATTGATTTAAACCTATAATTGAGTTTTAAAGAAAATGTCATTAAAATCGACGTATTTTAGAAAAGATTATTGCTATAGTAACCCTAATGAATCTTCATTAACTAAAAAAATACTAGAAAAAGGCTTACCAATCAAGCTTCAAGCTTTAGATTGGGCCAATAAAAATGAAAAAGTAGAAATCGAGTATAGTGATGATGATAATAGTGACGATAGTGGTAGTAAAAAACCTTCTAAAGAGACACTATACTACATCTATTGTTTTGGTATAACTGAATATGGTGAAACAATTACCATTCGTTTAGATGATTATACACCCTATTTCTATGTTAAAATTCCATCTACTATTAATGACAGTTTATTTAAACTAATTTTAGATGAACTGATTGAACCTAATTTTACTAATAACAATAATATGAATAAGAATTCTTTTGAATTTTATAAGAAGGACCTAATTGATTGTTCTTTTTGTACTAAAAAAGATTTCTGGGGTTTTCAAGAAGAAAAACTAAGCAAATACGCACGTCTTACCTTCAAAAACACCTATGTATTTAAAGCCTATGAAAAAGCTTTTAATAAACCTATTCGTATTCCTATTCAGTTTAGTCCAACTGGTAAGGAAATGAAGATTAAATTTAGTCTTTATGAGTCAAATGTAGACCCTATGTTACGATTTTTCCATTGGAGAAACCTAGAACCATGTGGTTGGTTAGAGATTCAAAATTATGAATATGATGGAGGTAATAACTTTAGTAATTCTATGTATGAGATTAATGCCAATTGGAAAAACATTCATCCTAAAAGTGAAGATAAAATTGGTAGAATTTTTGAAGCCAGTTTTGATATTGAATGTGAGAGTAGTGATGGCGCTTTCCCTCTAGCTATTAAAGATTGGAATAAAATTGTCAATCCAATTCTTGAATATTATATCAAAGAACAACCTATTAACATCAATCAATATATTAAAGAACGAATTGTTAACAAACATTTAATTCTTAAAAATCCTAAAGCTAAATATCAATTAAGTGAACAAGAAGTTATTATTGCCGATGAACACTTTAATAACATTAAAAATCTTATCGAAGAGAAACTTAATTCTAGTGATTCTAAAGAGAAAAAATTAGTTGACGATAAGATAGAAAAAGCACGACACGACCTAGTAGCTTATCTTAATGGACTATTAGGAGTTCTAGAGGGTGATAAAGTAATTCAAATTGGTACAACAGTTTATATTTATGAACTAGGAAAAGAACTAGAATTCATGTTTACACTAAAGAACGCCATTATGCCTGATAATCCTAATTGTATTGTAAAATGTTTTAACACTGAACAAGAAGTTCTTTTAGAGTTTACTAAATTACTGAATCAACTTGACCCTGATGTTCTTACTGGATATAACATTTTTGGTTTCGATATGAAATTTATGTATAACCGAGCTTGCGAATTAGGAATTAAAGAACATTTTCTTAAACTTAGTCGTTTTGAAGACTACACATGTCCCTTTAAAGTACAAGATTTATCCAGCAGTGCTCTAGGTAAAAATATCTTAGAATATATTGAAATTCCTGGACGTGTTGTATTTGATACTATGAAGTATATTCGTAGAAATCACGCATTAGATAGTTACAAACTTGATTCTGTAGTTAATAATTTTATGCGAGGTGATGTTAAGAAGACAGAAGTAGTTAATTTTGAAGGACAAGGTAAAACATGGGTGTATAGTAAAATTAGTGAAGGTATTAAGGTTGGAAACTATATTACCCTTCAAAAGAATAACTATGTCTATGAAGATAAGTATAAAGGAGGTGAAAAGATTCGTATTTTAGAAGTTGAAAAGGAAAAAGGACGATTTATGATTGAGGATGTTTTAGAGATTACACCAGGATGGAAGTATTCTTGGAGTGAAGGTAAAGATGATATTGAACCTCATCAGATTTTCGAATATCAACGCGGTAATGATATCCAACGCGGTATTATCGCAAAGTACTGTTTACAGGATTGTCGACTATGTAATCGTCTATTATTCAGTTTAGATACTATTGTTAATAGTGTAGCTATGGCAAATGTTAATTGTGTACCATTAAGTTTTATTTTTAATAGGGGTCAAGGTATTAAATTATTTAGTTTTGTTGCCAAAGAAGCTAAGAATAAAGGCTATTGTATCCCTGTTATTAAGTTTGATGAAGATAATGATGAAAGTTACGAAGGCGCTTTCGTCCTTGAACCTAAAACTGGTATCTATTTTGAAGACTCTCCAATCGCAGTAGCTGATTTCAACTCGCTCTATCCTAGTTGTATGATTAGTGAAAACCTATGTCACACTACAATTTGTTTAGATGAGAAGTATAAAGGCGAGAAAGGTGCTGAATTACTCAAAGATTTAGGTTATGATTACACTGATATTGAATGGGACCTCTATGAAGACGAAGAATCTGAAAAAGAGCGAAAGAAAGTTGAAAGAGCACAAGGTAAGAAAAAATCTGTCGATGATGACAAGAAACGAGTGGTTGGTAAAGAGGTTGTTCGCTATGTACAACCCAAAGAAGGTAAAAAAGGTGTATTACCAGCTATTCTGGAGGTTCTACTAGGATGCCGTAAGGCAGTAAGGAAACGTCAAGCAAATGAAGATTATAATAGCCCTAAATGGAAGGTTTTTGAAGGTCAACAATTAGCTTATAAGGTAACTGCGAACAGTTTATATGGTGTTACTGGTGCCAGTACATCTCCTTTATGTTTAAAGAGTATCGCGGCGGCTACAACCGCAACTGGTAGAAAGAATATTATGTTCGCAAAGAATTATGTAGAAAAGAATTATCCTGGCACTACTGTAGTATATGGTGACACGGACAGTATATTTATTAAATTCAATCTAAATGGTCTAAAAGGTTTAGATGCGATTTATAAGGCAATTGATTTATGTACAGAAGCCGCGGGTAATATTAGTAAGCAACTAAAAAGGCCACACAACTTAGAATTTGAGAAGGTAATTTGTCCAATGATTTTGTGCGCAAAGAAGAAATATGTAGGATTTTATTATACAGATAAGAGTCCTAATTATACAATTAAATATATGGGTATCGTATTAAAACGACGTGATAACGCACCGATTGTTAAACATGTATTTGGAGAGGCCATTGAAATCCTACTGAAGGAAAATGATGTACCTAAAGCTATTAAGTTTATCCAAGAAGCTTGTAATAAGATTTTAGCAGGTGGTTATGGTATGGATAAATTCATTATGAGTAAAACACTTAAGGATTCATACGCAAATCCAGAGGGCATTGCGCACAAGGTTTTAGCAGATAGAATGGGTGAAAGAGACCCTGGTAGTAAACCACAGGTAAATGATAGAATTCCGTTTGTTTATGTAGAACATGATGTGGCAATTAAATGTCTGAAGGAAAAGAAGAAGAACATTCTTCAGGGCGATAAGATTGAGCATCCAGATTATATCGTTAAAAATAAGTTACCTGTAGATTATCTTCATTATATTACAAATCAAATCATGAATCCCGTTTGTCAAGTATTTGACCTAGTTATTGAAAATTCAGAAGATGTTATATTTAGAGATATTATTAAGAAGGAAGAAAGTAGACGTCAAATGTTAGCACTAAGAAAAAGGGGATTCCAGGATATTTCTAAATTTTTTACTAAACCTTCTAAAAAATAAATAAAAACAATAATATTTAATAAAATTAGTAATTTATAAAATGTTATCAACTTTGTTTTGTTGTATACCTAAAGATACATCTAATGTAGAATCACATAAATGTAAGTATTGTGGAGTTAAATATTTTTTCTATGATGACCTTGTTTATCATATTAAATATTATCATATTGATAAAGAGGAAGAAACGTTGTTATTAAATAAAAGTATTAAACTATAATTATTAAAAGTCAAAAAAGTAATATATTATTTTTAAATAGTAGAGTCTATGAAAAAACTATTTCAATGTTTTCATAAAACAAATCATCTAAAAAAGTCTATAGAAGAAATTCAAGCTATTAAATTAGAAGAAATTAAAGAACAACAAAAACAATTATTAGAACTCGTTTCCCAAGAAAACTTTCAAGATCAACTTGTTAAAACTATAAATTCTGATATTCACACAGTTATAGATAAACAGTCTATTTTTATAAAAAAACGCCTAGAAGCTAAACTTGAAAGTGACCTTAAAAATATGGAGTTTACTTTGATTTCTGGTATTACTCAAAGTATATCAGGTAATATTGAAAAAAAACTAAAAGAAAAGATAGATGAATCTTTGGAAAATCATAATAAAGAAATACAAAAACTTAATAAAGAAGTTTTAGAAAATTATAAAATACAACTAAATAATATTTTTATTGATATTAAACAACAATTTGAAAGCCTAGCAGAATCACAAATAAGTCAATTAAAACAGTTAACACCTATGACATCAACTTCTACATACACTGACCCCTCTTTTACAGTAAGTGATTTAGAAGATGATGAAATTGTAACAACACAACCTTTAGTAAGTAGTATACAACCTTCGGTAAGTAATACACAACCCCAAGTAAGCACAACTATAACACCAGTAGAAGATGCTCCAGAGCTACTAGAGGTATTAGATGAAGTTCAATTGAAAACAAATTCAGTTACACAGGAACGCTATATCAAACAATATTCTAATGATGATACAGTTTTTTGGGGCATAGGTTTAGAAAATGAAACTTATTTACAAGGAAACTCTATTCAATTAAATGGTAATACTATTGTAAATTCAATAGGAAGAGAGAGGTATAGTGTAGATTATACTAAAAATTATCATTTTGATAAAGTTAAAATAATACTCAAAGATATTTATGAAAAAAACAAAGACTATTTTATTGCTAGAATGATTAATGGTCATTGTTTTGCTAAAATGGATAGAAATAATGAACATATAACCACGTATGAAAAAGAACCCAAACCTAATAGTAGGTTTAACGGTAAAACAGTTTTAGATGAATGGTTTGAATTTGATAATGAAATAAAACTAGCTTTAGACCCAGTAACAAAGGATAAAACAAATATCTTCTTTGATGGAGATACTATTGAATTCATTTCTGAAAATTTCTACAAAACGAATAGCAAAGATGTTGTAGCTGAGCTTATTTCTAGAAGACAGTGGTTCCTTAATAGACTAAATACATTCCTAAAAGAAAAACAAATTTGGACTGATTTAGGTGAATTAAAATTTGTAGAGAGCCATCCAGGACTTAATATATTTAGAACTGCTCTCAATAAGATTGTTTTATTTAATAACACAACTATTCATATACATATTACTCTACCAACTGAAATAAAAAATGGTAAAATAATTGATAATAATAAATTTATAGAAGACCATAAAAGGGCCATGAAAATGATTCAATGGTTTGAACCATTCTTCATTTGTACACTAGGTTCACCTGATATTATGGAAACAATTTATCAAAAATATAATAATAATAAAGATGAGGTATACTTCTCAGGAGGTTCTATGAGAGCTACTATGAGTAGATATATAGGTATAGGAACCTATGATTTTAAAACAATGCCAGAGCAAAAAATTTTACAAAAACCTTTAGAAGAAACAAGACCAACAACGTGTTTATGGTGGAGAGATTTAGTTGAAGCTAATCTTCTCTACAAATTACCCGAAAAAGAAATAGGTTATGATTTTAATTTTAAAAAACACTATCAAAGTGGTTTAGAATTCCGAATACTAGATGGTATTCCAATGGATATATTAAAAGATGTTTTAGATGTTATTTTATTACTTTGTGAACATTCTTATTTCGTAGATGTACCTAATGCCTCTAGTTGTAATGTTTGGAATCTAATGGCTTATAATAGTATGGCGTATGGTCATAAAGCTATTATTAATAAACGAGATGCCCTAGAAATTTGTAGAAGATTACGCATAGGTATAGTAATGGAAGAAAGTATGACTTTAGAAGAGTTTTATTTTAGAGTTTTAGAATCTATGTTAGAATTGTATATGGATATAGAACAAACGAAGGTGTTACAGTTTATGACAAAGAAATTCAATAAAATTAATAGATGGATTAATTTTAATAAAGTACAATATGAAGAACATAAAAAATCCTTAGAAATTATTAATTAATAGGTTTACCTGACTTAACATTAATTGGATAAATAGTTTTAGTAAAATAAGGTGTTTCTATGAAAACACTTCCATCCATCATTAACTTATAAATATCTTTAATTCCAGATTCATTTATTATAGTAATTTGATATTCTTCACATTCATTAAGGATATCCTCTGTTAAATTTAAAACTAGTTTATTGTTATTTGCTTCATTGCTAACAGAACTGTATTTAGCAATATATTCTTTCCTGGATAGAAGTTGATTATTATTAGGAACATTTGTTTTTTTGTTACCGGGTCGAATAACATAATTACATTGGTCTATATCTAAAATTTTAGGAATTGTATTAGGGATATAGATACCATATGGACCAATCCAGTACTCATCTAAATTAATTAGACGATATGGATAAACTTTCGAGGTGTTACAACCCATTTTTATTAGAAACAATTTATAATATCAATTTGGTTTTATTTTTTATATTAAAATAAATAATTAAAACAGAATGAATAGAAGAAAGAATAACAAACCAAAGTTAAATATATCAGAACTAAAAAAACAACAAATTATAAAAAAATACATATAATAATACAGTATTTGATTTATATATTGATGATAGTAGTATTCCTAAAGCCGGATTTGGTGTATTCACAAATGATTTTATACCCGAAGAATGTATTATAGGTTTATATGAAGGCGAACTATTATTTGATTATGATTACAGTCAAGACCCCTATTATTATGAAGTAAGACCAGCTGATAAAGAAAAAAATATTAGTTCATTTGGTATAAGTGGATTGAAATATCCTAGATGTTTTATGGCCATGGTTAATGATGCCACAGAGGACCCTGAATTTACAAATAACTGTGATTTTGAAGTTGAAATAGATGAAAGTGATATTACACAGTCAAAAATATATATAGTTAGTCTAAGAGATATTGAACCCGGAGAGGAACTATTTGTTAGTTATGGCAGTGATTATTGGAAAACAAAACAATAAATTGAATAGAAAAATATTTAAAGACATTTAAACCATCTTTACATATTTTAATCAAAATGAGTTTATGTGATATTTGTTGTGGTAAAATAAATAAGTCTACCCAAAAAGAAGTAAAATGTGATATGTGTAACTCAATTGCCTGTTTGGTATGTGTTAAACGATACATTTTAGATACAAATACAGACTATCATTGTATGTTTTGTAGAAATAAGTGGAATCGTGGTATTTTAGTTAATAAACTTCCTCAAGCCTTTATTAAGGGTGAACTCCGAGAACATGAAGAAGAACGTATTGTTAATATGGAAAAAGCTAGATTACCCGAAGCACAAACTTTAGCTGAAGAACGTATTAAATCTAGTAAATTACAAGAAATTCAATCATTACAATATTCATTAAGTTCAAAAGAAGATTTTAAGGATAATCAATACCAAAAAGAACTAATTAATATGATTGCTAAAAATTATGGTATTGACCTAAAAACCATGAATTCATCGTCAACTGAAGTCAAGGAAGAAAAAGAAGAAAAAAGACAGTATATTCGTAATTGTCCAAATAGTGAGTGTAGAGGTTTTATTAATCACAAATGGACTTGTGGTTTATGTAGTTGTAAAGTCTGTAAAACCTGTTTTGAAGAAATGCGAGAAGATGAAAAACATATTTGTGATCCAAACATTATAGAAAGCAATAAAGTTATTATGAAAGATACGAAACCCTGTCCTAAGTGTAATTCAATGATTCATAAACTAAGTGGATGTTTTGGCGAGAATACACCTGTTTTAACCTGGAATTCAGGTAGTCCTAATAGAAGAAGTGTATCAAACTGTAAAATGTCTCAAGATATTCGAATTGGCGATGAACTAATTGGAGATGATGGTGAAAAAAGAACTGTTTTAGATATTTGTAAAGGTGAGGATGAACTTTACAAAGTTATTCAATCAGAAGGAATGTCCTATGTTGTTAATAGTAAACACGATTTAGTTCTTAAAGATAATTATAATCAAGTAATTACAATTAGTGTTGGCAAATATCTAAATTTACATGATAATATTAAAGAAACATTATTTGGATTTGATAGAGATAATAATAAAAGTACTATTACTATTGAGCCTCTAGGTAAGGGTACTTATTATGGATGGTTACTAGATGGCAATCATAGATTTTTATTAATGGATTTAACAGTTGTTAAAAATTGTGACCAGATGTATTGTACAATGTGTCATACTGCCTTTAGTTGGACTAAAGGTACAATTGAAAAAGGTCCTATTCATAATCCTCACTATTTTGCCTGGAAAATGCAAAATGCCAAAACAGAATTACAAAATACAGGCGAACTTCTATGTAATGAAAATGAATATCCAAATGCTAATATGTTACAAATTGCCTCGCAATATAGTAATGAATCGGTTAGAAAATGGGTTCTGAATTTCTTACAATACTTCCTTCACATTGATAATGTAGTAAGACCGTTATATCAACCTACGGCTACTAGAGATGAAAAAATGGAAATTAATGTAGAATATATGATGGGAAAAATGAGTAAAACAGAGTGGAAAAAACAACTTTATTCTTGCGATAAAAGGCAAGAAATGGCTAGAGATATTTTAGATTTGATTGATATGGCGATGACTATTTCCGGTGAAAGATTTAGAAAGTTTATTGATGAATCTAATAAAAATAAAAAGAAGGCAGATTTACTACCTATTTTAATTGAAATTAGTAATCTAATTGATTATATTGAAAATGAAGTTGAGAATATTAGAAAGAGATTTATGGTTAAAAATATAATTATTTCAGAACAACCATGGAATAGTGATAGAAAGAAAGAGTTTATTAAGACTATTCATTAATTTAATAATAAATTTGAATAATACATTTATAATTTTAATAATTATAAATCTATTTTATATTTTATTTAAAATACTATATATTCTATCTACAGTTAAATCTATAGGTCCAGTATATTTTAGTGAATCAAAATAAGGCAATTGAAGAGTTTGATAATTACTTAAAACAATTTCATCGGGAATCCACAATTGATTATTTTCAGGGAAATTAGTTGAATCTTTTATAATTTTTCCATAAAGTTTATTTGGAATATGAGTAATTTTATAAAAATAATCTTTCCATTCTAATTTTTTAATAGAATCTTCAATATTACAATCATCTATACTATAATTCTCAATAGTACCAGTAATATTCATAATATTAGAGAATTCAGTCCATTCTCGTAGTACTTCTTCTTGGTCATATTCTGTTTTATCTTCATATTTCTCAATAAAAGAAAAATCATATGTTTCTTCAATAGGTTCTTCTGATATTTGACTTTTATTATAAGCACCTGGATATACGTTTCTAATAAAATCATTAAATTCCTTATTTTCTAAAGTTCTTTCATCTAAAATTTGTAAATCTGAATATCTTGTCTTTGGGTTAAATCTAATATGTGTTAGACCCCAAGTAAGGAATATTATCTTATCTAATTTATTATTATAAATATTTGAAGCACCGCTCCTATTTCCAAATCCATGTGGTCTTCTAATAGGATTATCAACTTTTTCTATTTGAATAGTTTCTAATGAGGGAATGTCTAATTTTGTAGTTTTACTAATATTGCCCCAATCAAAATCATATATTTTTACTAATTTATTTGTAGTAAATCTAAAGTTAAAATGTTTTTTTAAATCACTTTCATCAGGAATAACAAAGGTCATTTCAGTAGGTTCAATATCAATTATAAAAATATTACCAAGATGTAAATCCCCATGAGAAATTTGAAATTTATCAAATACATATAAAGTATAAAAAATTTGGAAAAATACCTGTCTTCTTTCTTCTGTTGATAGTGTTTTAAATACATTAGATAAAGTAGGGCCACCTGGATTAGTTATAATGACTTCCGTATTTTGCCAAATAGTATCAGTAGTAACAGGTATTCCAGATAATTTATTAATTGCCTCAATGTCTTTCTCTAATAATTCCATATCCTTTACAGCAAGTTTACCACTATAAAAAAATGTATTAAAATTATTAACTTCCTCAGTTAATGCCTTACATAAAATATTAGGTGTATAGGCATATTTTGATAATTTGTATACTTCATTGTATATTTTTGTTTCAGCAGATAATTGAGCAGTACGTGATATAAACTTAGTATCATTTGGGAATATCTTAAAATAGTAGATAACACTAGGTGATACAAAACTATTTGAATTAGCTAATACGTTTGAAGGTTTTTTAAAATAAGAATTACTTAAAAGATGCGCTGTTAAAATAATAGAATTACTAGCACTTTGTTTAGAAAACCTCTTAAAGTCAGTGAAATTTCTACTAATTTGTTCAAAATCATTAAATACATATGGTATTGTACGTTTGATATTTTCTGACCTTTGAACATTAGAATTTAATCTAGTACTTTTCAATATTTTTGTTCTACTAGAAACAAAATCTACAAAAGATACAATATTTGTTATTATATTTACTACCAAATAATCTAAATTAAACTCATCTGGTCCATCTTGTAATATTGGATTGATATACCTATTAATAAAGATTTCATGTATTTTTTTATCAGATTGAAGTAAATATAATAGTCTTTCTATAAATACTTCATTATGTATTGTATTATATGTATCAATTATTATTTTTTTATTAATACTGGGAAGAGATAGTGTTTTGTTCATATTTTCAATACAATAGTCTGACTCTAAAAAATCAAATAAAAATATTTTAAAGTTAAAAAGTAATAATTCTGTTGCTTCTGTGTTTAATATATAATTAAAAAATTCACCTATTTTAATTTTATCACTACTTGATAAAATTACACCTTTATTTTCAAGTTTATCAAAAAATATATCTACTAAAGGATGATTTTTAATAGTAAATGATAATATATTATTAAAATCAAATGAACTATTATTTAATGTATTATTAACATTTTTACTTTTATTATTTTTTTCAATTGTACTATTAAAATAACTATTAATATCAACTAAATCATTATTTAGTGTAGAAATTACATTTTTACTTCTATTATTTTTGGCGCTTCGATTATTTGACATAATATATATTATAAATTGATATATTAAAAATCAAGTTATACCAATCCAAAATGTTTAATTATTATAATAAAGATTATCCAGTTAAAGATGATTTAATCGTTTGTAAGGTCAAGAAACATAACGATTCAACGATTGAATTACGCGCATTAGAATATGAATCAACAAATCCTTATGTATTTATTCTTCATTCCGAAGTAACAAAGAAGAAACGAGTTTATTCTATAAAAAGTTTATTAAAAATTGGTGAAATCGATGTATTTGAGGTTTTTAATGTAGAAAAAACAAAAAATACAATAGAAGTTTCTAAAAAAGGTGTTACTATAGAAGAAAAAAACAATAAAATGAATGACTATTTGGCAGAAACAAAAGCTATAAATGTTTTAAGATATTTCATCAAATTATTTGATTTGGATACTGATTATGTGAAAGATAAAATCAATATTTATGAAACACCATTAAAACTAATTAAGGCAATTAGAGATAATTTAGATATTTTAGATGTATTAAATGAAGAACAAAAGGCAAAGATAAAAGAGTTAATCGAACATCATTATGCGGAAAAAGAAGTATTGGTTAGAACAGATTTTGAATTAACATATTACGGTCAGGAAGGAATAGACGCAATTAAACAAGTAGTAAAAAGTGGAAAAGAGTTAGAAACAAAGGATATACCAGTTAGTATTAGATATCTATCGGCACCTAAATATACAATTCAATCTACAGTATTAATTGGTAAAAAAAAGGAAGCAGAAGTATTACATGAATTAATCTGTCAGAAGATGGAGGAAACACTTAAATTATTCAAAGGTCTTTCCAGTTTTAAATCATTAGGTTTAATTGATGGTCCTCTTGTAGTCGAGAAGGAAATTAATGATTCACTAGAGAATGAAAGTGATTCTAATGGGGATGAGGAAGAGAGTGAATCTGATGAGGGTGAATCAGATGAGGAAGTAGATTTTGAAAAGAAAGAGGATAAAAATAAAGTTAAAGATATTTATTAATACCTTCTTTCATACCTCTTTATTAATTAGTAATATGAAATTACTTTGTTTCGTTCAAAGTCCTACAAAGTAGTTTTTTTTATTTTTTTATTTTTACCTTTCAAACTTTCTAATATGAAACAATAGTCTCGACGTCCTCCCATTCTCCATTCTCTACATTGGGCGAATCCTCATTCATCATCTCCACATATTGAATGTATTCTGCGTTGATAGCTCTAAAGATTCTTGCGTAACACAGCCTCTTGAGTCGTTCAGTCCTCTCTGACTCAATAAGGGCACAGGCAGCCTCGCTAAGAGGAATATCGGCACGACACATAGGGCAAACTGGCTTTCGCATCTGGTCCTGACACTCGGTACACACACAATGTCCACAGGGAGTCTTCTGGCTCTCGAGAACATTCTCCTCGAGACAGATACAGCACTCGTGCTTTTCCTCACATGTAGTACTGGGGCCCGCCTCATTAGTAGACGTGATAACCGGCTTCTTGTTCATCTGGGCGACTTTCTTGGTCCAGCGCATTTTTCTGGATTGTTAGATTTCTACCCATCTTATCCAAATATTATCAATTTGTCTCTAGCTCGCTAAGTCTAGCCCAACTAGACAAAATCAAATTGATTTTTTTTCCTGTCGAGGAAATTTAGCTCATTTCAAGGAAAATGCAACTTCGTAACGGCAAGGTCATCGGTTCTATTCTTCCCTCCACCTCTTCCAAACTGTCCTCTATCAAGACAATTCCAGCTACTCCAGCTAACTCTCCCAGTATTCAACCTATCAATCTCGCTCCGATTATTAATTCCATCGTCCACTACGATCTCGGCTCCAAGGCGCCTCTTCGGCAAACTACTGTTTGTGGAATTCCTAATGCTGTTTACACTAATTCACTGGGCTATACTCCTTTCAGACCCAATTACAACAGCTTCTTCAAGGAAACTCGCTGCGATTGTGGAAAGGTTTGTGACCTTTCTGTGGGCAAGTGTTGCTCCTGTTCCGACAAGCGAAAGGAAACAATGATGAAGGAATGGCGTGGTCACGGTATTGTCTACAACAATCAAACCTGGAGCTACTGTCCTAAGTGTCGCACCGCCGATACCGAAGTTCATATGGATAAGACAGGTGAGGGCTATTTCCATTAGATTCGTTAGATTTTAAGTAAAGAAGGTAAAAAGTAAAAAATAAAAAAACAACTTTGTAGGCATAACAACTTTGTAGACATAACGACTTTGTATGTAAATCCATTAGTTAATAAAGAAATTAATAATTTCTATTGAAAATATAGAATGGCTGAAGATAAAATAATTGAAGCTTTGACTTCTAATAATTTGGAATTATTTAGAGTTGCTATAACAACACCAGGTGTATTAATTAATGATATATTTGATTATGGTGTTTTACATTATATGATTAGACATTATCCTGATGTTAATATTGAATTCTACAAATCACTATTAGAATTAGAGAGTTGCGATATTAATAAATCTATTCCCTTTCTTAGAGATCGCAGTGTAGATAAATATACCGATCAACCTATATTAATATTAAATTGGGATCGCAAAGAACTTCTCGATTTATTCTTGAAACATCCAAGAATAGATTTAGCCAAGTTAGATATACGTCGTAAATGTATTATCAATAAGGCAATTGATAGAAATGATAAGGAAATTCTTGAATTTATAATAGAACATGGTGATATCAATATGACTCACATTTTAATGGATAATAAGACAGCTCCTTTGAATTACGCAATGGATAATAATATGGAACTATTTAAGTTTTTAATAGATAATCCTAAAGTTAATATTAATAAGAGTTCTGTTTTTCCTCCTATTCAATACGCGATTGAAAGTGATAATTTTGAGGCATTTAAACTATTAGTAGATAAGGGAGCTAATACTCTATTGAGTTTTAGACATCGCATATATGGAGATATTGAAAGTAATAGTAATAGTAATAGTAATTCAGAAGAACCTATAGAACGATATCCTACACGTACTTCTATAGTAACTTTATTTGAATTTACTATACTAAATAATAAACGCGAAATGTTTGAATATCTATTATCTAAAGATATTGATTTAATAAAAAATATTAAGAATTTTAAATTTTTTAATGTAGTAAAATCTGAATATGTTGAAATTTTACTAAATAAAATGGATATATTTAAGGATGAATATTTGTCCCATATTAAAGAACTAGCAACTATTCTTAAAGATAAATATATTCATTTACTTTTTGATAAATTAGTTGAGGGATATATGAGCAAAAAATTAAAAACATTAGGTAGAATAAAGGATATTCTTCATAAAAGATGTATCAAAAAGAAGGACTTAGAATTATATAAAAAATGCGTCAATCTAGTTCTTGATGATGGTAGTGATGATGAATATCTATTAGCTTTAATACATTTATTAAAAGTTGAAGATATAGATTATTTAAAGCAATTAGTTGGAGATGAAGAATACAATTTTATTAATTTATTGGATAGAATTAAGTTTTCTGACTCTGTAATTAGAGAAAATAAAGTTGATGATTTTGTTCAAGTAATTATTGGAGATTTAGATGATAATTCTCATTTAGGAGTTGAAACATTAGAACAATTAATTATATATGAAAAAACAATTAAATTAATAATACCTCATTTAAATTATGATAATTCACCTGGTTCTAATGGACATTTATTATTTAATAAAATATGTCAAGTACTAGAAGGTGGACCTCAAACACATTACGCCCATATTAATGACTTACTGCGTTATATAATAGATAATAGTGATTTCTGTGAGAAATACGCAAAATACAATGTACCAGAATTATTATATAATTTAGAATTTAACCAAGAACTAATGGCATATTTATTGAGCAAAACTAATTTAAGTGATTTAACTAATAATGATGCTGAATATATAGAAACAAACTTATGGGATTTATATCATAAAAATTCTAGTGCTTTTTCTAATTTCTTTGAAGAATTAGCCAAATTAAAATTTGATAATTTACATTACCCTATAAACTCCGGACTATTTTTCCGGGTAATGGAAGATGAAGCAGGCGCCGAAGCATTTGATGTGATTATGGATGGATTTATTGAAAATCATCCAGACTTCATCAGAACACACGCAAAAGAAATATTAGAATTAGAATATAAATTAGATAATCATGATTTCTTTAAACATTACCCATTAATTATGTCTCTTGAAGAAACATCTATTGATTTATTAAATCTATTTTTAGTTGAAGAAGATGACCGAAGACATGGTAGATATTATACATTGAAAGATTTAGATGATGAAGAATATGAAAATATTGATAAGTTATTAGATTATGATAATGTGATAGTTCAAAACCTATTTGGAGCTTTAATAGGTGTTGTTGATTGTCCTATTGAAATAATTAGAAAGATTATAGACCATAGTAAATTTGAGCCATATGCCTATTGTGAATATAATGATTCTAGACTAACACCTTTAGATTGGATATTATCGACTATTGGATCTGCTTTTAACGAAAAGAATAGTAGAACAAATAATTTAATTGAAATTTTAAACTATTTTATAAATCACGATAAAGTAGAAGAACTAAATGGTTACGCTATTGATTCATATAATTTAATAGAACAAATAAATAAAGTTCCAAAAGGTCATGGTTTCTTTAAAATGGACGTAAATTATTATGAAGACTCTGGTTTGATAGATATTTTAGGTCACGCATTACAAATAGTACTTAAACATCCTAAATTTACCTACAATATAGAAAATGGTATGATTTTGAAACAGGCTGGTATGAATTGTATTAGTATTCCATTTATTAAATATTTATTAAGTAAGCCTGAAATAGATTACAATAATGGGACATTACAAGCAATTATTAGTGAGAGACGCGCTATATCATCTCCCACAGAAATGTTGGAAATAGTTAAAATGTTTTTAGAATTAGTCAGATTTGATGTTAACGCAAAGGATGTTCAAGATAGAACTATTTTACACGAGGCAATCTACAATAACTCAATTGAAATAGTTAAATTAATACTAGAACAACCTGCGTTAGATATAACTATTACTAATTATCAAGGTAAAAATTATTTAGAGATAGCTAGAAAAGCTGAAAGGTCAGAAATACAGGAATTATTAAAAGCTAGAGGTTTAATAGATGATAAAAAAGAACGATTAGAGAGATTAGAATTAGAATATGAGGAAAGAATGAAGGCTCAGGGTAGAATCATGAGAACTAGGATTAGAGATATAATAGGTAATTTTGAACTAGTATTAACTGAAGCAGATGATCCAAACCCTAATAATACACTATATCAAACAACAATTTGTCCTTTCTGTTTAGTCTATTTAGAAAAGGAATCACCCGGAGAATGTCTATATATGAAACATCAATGTGCCCATGAAATTCGTAATGAGGAATTAATGACTAAATATTTAGGAGCTGCTAGAATAGATGAAGGTTTTGAACTTTGTGTCATTTGTGGCAGACCTGGATTAAATCATGGTCACTGTTCATTTGACCAGCCACCTGAAGGAAGACAGCTAGAAGGTATACAAGAGGGTGGTCATAGTTGGATTTGTAATGATTTAGTAGGTGGTGGAAGAAGAATAGAGATGATTGCTAGAATTACTATTATGGCTAGTTACATTAAAAAGAAGTTTGATGAAAGTCAAACTACAGGTGAAAAACTTAAATATGATAGAGCATTAATTAAGACTTTGACAGATTTAGTAGATAATGTATTAAGCAGTCAAAGTGACGAAAGAGATGAAATATTTGAAAGAGCAGAGGAGATATTTGATAGAAGTAAATTTGATAAAAATAGTAAAATACCATCCTACGCCAAATTTAACGCAACTAATGAAGAAGTAAGAGAAATAGAGGCTCAATTAGAAGCAGAAAGACAATTAGAAGAACGTAGAAGGGGTAAAATGAGAGCTTCAGATGTTAATGAGGAAGAACATAAAGGTTTCATTGAACCTATGAAACTAATTCATAATGATGGTTCTTTACTTTGTATTGTTTGTAGCGAGCCTATGCCTATATTATATCAAGCTCACGACGAAGATACATTCTATCTTTGTTCTAGTGATTTACAGGGACAAATGATGGATGTAGAACCAGGTAAAAGTAAAAAATGTATTTTAGGATGTAATCTTAGTAAAAAGAAGGTAGATGCTAGAGGTATATTACTACCTGGACAATATAATACAATTTCAGAATATGAAAGATTAAGATTAACTAAACAAATATATAGAGATGAAGTTGAAAAATTAGATGACGGCGAGTTCTTCTCTAAAGACTATAGTATGGAACAACCTATGAATATCGCACAACCTCTTGAGGAAATGGAAAAGACAATTGAAAAAATAGAAAAGTCTGAATACCGTAGTGGCGAGGGCTCTAGTAGCGGCGCATCATCTTCTAGTAATGGTGCCGGACCTTCAAATCCAGCAGAAGCTATAATGAACGCATTAACCCGAGAAATGAGACGTTTACAAAGATATAGAGAAAAACATGGTGAGGACCCAGAAGAAGGTGAAATTATAGAAAATAGCAATAGTGAATAAAGCGTTGAATTGAATCTTTTTTTATAAAAATTATAATAATAATATGGATAATGAATTTTATAAAAAAATTGCCTCTAGTAGCGGCGGAACTCTACTAGCAGAACTAGTAACATTACCAATCTGTACAGTAAAAACCGTTTACCAAAATAATCCAAATCATACTATAAAAGATTCTATAAAAAACATCTATAGGTCTAGTGGATATAAAGGATTTATTCAAGCTTCTAAACCAGCCATTTTATCCCAGGTTGTTTCAACATCATCGAAATATACCATTTATGAAATGATTAAAACATATAGACAAACTGAAAAAACCGATATAACTAATAATACAATCAATGGAGCTATTAGTGGTATTTGTGGTAGTTTTTTAACACATCCATTAGATGTCTGGAAAAATTACAAACAACGGAATGAAAATCTTTCTAATACCCTAATAACTTCTAATAACAAAATGAAAATTCTCTATAGTGGATATCTAGGAGCTCTGGGAAAAAATATAACACTTTATTCAATGCTATTTCCTATCAATGACTATTATAAGTCTGTTTTGAATAATACTATTTTATCGGCAGGATTAACAACTTTAACAGTTAGTTTTTTCGTACAGCCATTTGATTATTATAAGGTAGTTAAAATGGCCAATAATAAAGTAACTAAACCATATAGAGGCCTAACATTGATGTTGGCCAGAAGCCTTCCTCATTTTGCGATAACTATGTGGGCCACTGAACAAATTCAAGAGGGAATTAAAGGATGAGAAAGAATTGATTAATATTCATATAAAATTCATTAATAAAATGAATAAAACAATCGTTAAATATAATTTTAATGAGATTTATATTAAAAAATCATATTTTGAATATAAATTTCATTATGATAATATATTTGAATATAGAAAAGTTAAACGTTATATAGAAAAAAATGAATTAAAACATGATAAATTATTAAATTTTCTAATTTATTATGTTCTACAAAAGATGATTTATAAGAGAAAAGTTATTTAGATGAAATATCAATAAATAAATCTTTGACTTTATCGAAATCATTACATATATCTATTGATTTCATATGGTCAATAATTGTATTTTTTCTTATAATTAACTCCTCTAACTTATCACATTTAAGTGGATTTTCTAATGTTTCTAAATTGTAATTATAATTATAGGCCTCAAATAATCTATAAAATTCAATTATGTTTTTAGTACATGGTTTATTTAAAATATCACCAATCATTTCCTGATAGTTATTCATTTGTTCTTTCCTTTTTTCAATAAGTTCATCTTTCTTTGTATAACAGGTATAAAGTTCCCTTATAATACTTGTGTTAAACATAATTATAAATAATAATTATAATTATATTTATATTATCTTACTTGTCACATTCTAATTAACATTGTTCTCTTAATAATTCAATAAGGTCTTCTTCATCATGTAAAAGATAGGGGTTAGGATTAGGATTGATTTCTTCTTCTAAACGGTCTGGGAAGAAATTTAGGGGTGCTTCTTTATACTGATTAATTAGTCTACTATCAATATAACTTCTTCTACAAATTGCTTTTGTATGATGAAGTTTCTCAGCTGTTATTTCTACCGCCTTACTAATATTCTTCTTGGTCTGTGTTTGATTTTGAGGAATTGCGAACTTCTTTATATTTTTAACAAAATAGTAATTTGCCTTCCAAGTTCTAAACATTTTTGTAGTAATATTCCCATATTGATGTAATAATTCATTTACATCTTGAGCGGTAATTTTATGTTCTAAACCATTAAAATCCCGATAAGTGAAAATAAAATCATCGTCGTCTTTGTATTCCGTCATATTCATCAATATATTGTTCACTTTATCATTTAAAACCTCACATTGATTTAATACACCTCTTTTACCAATAAAAGATATCGCACTACAACTATTTTTATTAGTAGAACAATCTGTAACTTGATTAACTTTTAATGTGGCAGTACCAGTAGACTTTGTATATTTCTCATTCCCTATACGGAAATTACAAAGATCAATAAGAGCTATAATAAGATATATAATATGATTTTTAGAATAATCAAAGTTATTTAGAGTATCATGTATATCTTTTCTAAGTTGAGGTAATATATTATATAAATCTGTTAAGCGGCAATATTTTTTTGCCTCTTTCATAGGATTGTATTTATATTTATTATTTGGTATAAATTTATTCTGATTATCTTTAATTATTTTTGACATTACTATTATAGTATCACATATTTATCTAATTGATAAATAAACTAAAAATCGCAGTTAAGAGTATTAGAAGGTAAGATACTAGTACTAGATAGTTTATCTCCTTATTGAATTTTTTAGTAACTGTAAAGGAAAAACCTTCCGGTTTACCATTTTGAATTAAAGGATAGTTCATCTTTGTATATGTAGTGCTAGAATAATTCACGGAACTATCAATAGTACCAATGTATTCTTTGGAAACTTGTGAATTAAAAAGTGCGTGACGAATACCTTGATTAGCATAAATTTTACCAAATAAACTAGTCTTAAGTGGTTCAGATGTATTTAGATCTTTTACCATATATTCATCCTCCTTTTCTCCTAGAGAATAACCTAAATGCTCATAATAATCCCTAACACCTACTCCACTAATAATAGTTACTAAATCAAATCCATACATTCTTGAAACAGACTCCGCGATGCCTACTAAAAACTTTCCAATACCCTTATGTTGCGAATTTCCTCCTACTGATTTTGTCGCGATATTACCATAAACATGTAATTCGCGAATTCTAGCAATCTTTTGTGACCTATTACGATAGGTTGGGAGAAGATGAGCGGGGAATGAATTTGTATCATTTTGTTTAGTAAATTCGTAATCGGGGAAGCGAAGGCGGCAGAGACCTAATAGATAGGTATCATCGAAATCAGTAGAATTAGGTTTGGGGATTTCAACAGAAATAAAGAACTCTGTTCCTTCATTTGCCCTATAGCTTCTAATGTATAACTTGGCGGTATCTAGAGCTTCATCGGATAAAATTGTATTCTTGATTTCTCTGCTTCGAATATCATAGCACTTTTGACCTGTTCTAGACATTTCCTGGTCTACCATTTGATGTAGATTTGTCTTAATTGTTTCACTAACGAATCCAAGACCATTATTTTTTTCATTTGCCTCAGGGAAGTCACGTTGTACGCGATTAATACGAGTCCAAGGAGGAACAATAGAGAGAGAATGACAGAGCATTTTTAGGAATACTGGGAAGTTATGTTCGGCATATGGCTTCCAAGTACCTTCTTCTTTCCACTTTCTAGCTAGTGTGAAAGGAAGGTCTAGACAAGGATAAATTTTACAATAATCTAGTTGAAGGTCATAACCACAGAAAACACGTTGTAACATTTCATAGTCCTTATCTACATCTGTGAAAGGTAAATCAGGCATAATATGTCCATCTACTTTAAAACCCGCGTCTCTAGATGACCTAATAGCTCGAGTTGTAGTATTTACATCATGACCACGATTATTAAAGTGTAGAACATCATTGTCTGTGTGTTGAACACCAAGTTGAATCCTAGTACATCCTAGTTTGCGCTTTTCTAGAAGCGTAACCTTACTAATACGGTCTGGCCTAGTTTCAAAAACAAGACCAATAATACGGCAACAATTAGACTTAGTATTAAGATATTTTTCATCTTGTAGAGTTCGCATAGGTCTAGTTGTGCGAATAATCTCACACATAAGGGTATCTAGAGGAAGATTGTTTTGGAATGGCTTTTTAGCTACCCAATTTTTTAGCATATTGGAATGTTCACCATTATAGCGAATACTAATAAGTTGATATGTGTTACAGGCATAAAATAATTCTAGTGCGAATTTCTCGCGATAAGACCTAGGATAACAGTCCCAAGTGCCACCCAGAGGAATAACTTCTAGTTTGTCTGGAACATGTCCCATGACTTCAAGTTCAGCTAGACGACGCCAAACCTGTTCTGTGGTATTAAAATTTTGAATTGCGCCACGAATAAAGGTACCCTCACTGCTTAGATAACTGCGAGCGATGTCCTTTTCAGCTCCATTTGCGACACACTCATTCGGACAAAATGCGCAGTCATAGGCACAACTAAATCCCTCCTCCATATCATCACTAGTTCTCCTTCCATCTAGAGCGATACTAATAGGAAGTACTCCACTGCTACTGCGAACGACACGAGTAGTTAGTAGAGTTTCCATAATATTATCATGTTGTAGTTGTTTGGTAGATACTAGATGTTGATAAATCTTGAGCAGGTCACTCTTACTGGGCATAGTTGTAAACGCACCTTTATTATTATTTAGAGAACTCTTAACTGTTACTTGAAGTAGTTGATTTACTTCATTAAAATCATTCATGATGTTTTTGGATAGTTTGTCATGGAAGTTCTCGTAGAACTCGAGAAATGTCTTTTCTTGAGCAGGAGTAGTCATTTTTCAGTAGTAGGTACTAATAGATTCTAAATCAGACTTTAGTTTTATGTCAATTTTGATTCTACATTTTAAGAGTTGACTAGTAACAAATGGGAAGATGAATATTTAGATAGTAGGCGTGGTCTTTAGTGGCAAATAGGTCAAAGCTTTCACCATCTGAACATGAGGGATCTTCACTATTAGAACATTCTTTATAAGTTAAGGTGTTGTTAGGATAAAAAACTTCATTAGGAATGTGATAGTAACTAAAGGCCATAGGAGGTAAATGAACTACGGGGTCCTTCGCATGGGTTATTCTAAAATAATTATTAATATAAATACTAAATAAATCTACATAGTATTTATTACCAACCCTAGGAGCGCCTAAATTTATCATAAAAATATTTATATAGGGTAAACTTTCGGCAATATCTAAACTGGCTACTGTAGCTAAAGCACCGCCCAAACTATGACCAGTTACAAAAAGTTTACTAACATTATTATATTTAATAGTATTTAGTACATTTTCTCTAATAGAATTGTAGGCCTTCCAGAACCCAAAATGAACTTTAGCAGTAGGATGTTCTTTATAAGGAACTAATTTTATGAATTCTAAATCAATTAGCCAATCACGTATATCTTGAGAACCCTCAAATGATAATACATGTTGTTTATAATGAGTATCATAGGCAAAATAACAAAATGTAGAAGTTTTATAGTCCCAAAAGGTATTTAACATATTCATTCTAGGCATTTCTTTACACCAATGACAGGTCCATAATTCAACCTCCTTCTCAGGGCAATAGGTTATTGCGCTAGTTACTGCGCTATAATTACCAATAGTATTGCCATAGACTATTTGATTATTATTTATAGCAGTTGTAAATGTAATGAAAAGTAAAAAGAGAAAAGCCGATATTTTAAACATTATTAGATATTGTGAATTAAATAGTGTTTAAATATTATTATAATTATTACTAATTAAATAATGATTTGTACCTTTTTTAACTTATTTGATTGTTTAAGTAAGAAATATAAGTGTAAATTGTGTCCTTATAAAACGAAAGAAGAAAATCAATTAACAAGTCATGTTTTTGAAAAACATTTAGATTATGCGTCAGATGATATATATAATAAAGTTGTTCAAAATATATTACTTAATGATAAATTAAAACATCAAAATGAGATTATTGATGTTTTATAACAAAATTGATAAAAAATAGCGGTTAAATTAAATAATTATTGAATCAACTTAGGATAGGATGAGTAGGATTAAAATCTTCGAAATGTTTCTGCGTGATGGACTACAGTCCTATAAAACTATTTTTAATGTTCCCCAAAAGCTTTCCTTTTTAAATCATTTAAATACATGTAATTATGATTGTATTGAATTTGGTTCTACTACATCTCCTAAGTTAATTCCACAAATCGGAGGTAGTTATGAGTTATGGGATAAAATCAAAACACAAAGTAAAAAAAAAACTAGATATACAATGTTAGTACCATCTGAAAATCACCTTAAAAAAGTTATGGATGAAGGTATTACTAGTTATGGTTTAGTAACTTCTTTATCAGATGAATTCTCCCAAAGAAATATGAAAATGACAGGAGAGCAATCATTAAATAAGGCAATTGAAATGATTCAGACAATTATAGAAAGCAATAAAACTGATAATCATATTCGTGTTTATATTTCTTGTAGTTTTGGTTGTCCATGGGAGGGTTTTACAAAGTTTCACATTATCAAACTAAAGTATTTTATCGATAATTTAGTTGATATGGCAAATAAAAACAATCTTAGCAATGAAAATTTTGATATAGTAATTGCTGATACAGTGGGTATGTGTGATGAAAATAGGATGAAGGAGTTGTTGGAATTAAACAAGGATAATAAATATTTAGGTTTACATTTACATTTCTTAAGTGAAATGAAGAATGAACGTTTAGAGCAAAAATTTGAAAAAGTGGTCGATATCGCACTTAATTTAGGAGTTGAGAAGTTTGATACTAGCCTTTTAGGAATTGGCGGATGTCCCTACGCAAAAAAGAAAGAAGGAGAAATTATTGGTAATCTGTCAACAGTGCCTTTTATTCGATTTTTAGAGAAAAAAGGACTAGTGACAAATTTATATAAAGAACAATTAGAGTCAATTGAAGAACAGATTTATAAAGAAATTACAGCGGTTGATACCTTTTAACAAATAGTATATCTATTAATTGAAAATCAACAGATAGTATATCTATTAATTGAAAATCAACAGATAGTATATCTAAATATTTCTTCTTGATTATTTTTAGGATTTTCACAAACATAAACAAATTCGTTTTGTTGATAAATATGTTTAGCAGCTAAATTATCTTTGTCAACATATAAAACAATATATTTATACTTATTATTATTATTTTTAACATAAGTATCAATGTATTTTATAATTTCACGAATAAATATCTGTCCATATCCCTGACCTCTAAAAGATTTTTCAATAATATAATTATAAAAAACTAAACTATCATCATAAATAGAATCAGTAAAAACACTATTAAAACCTTCTTTGTCAAACCTATCTAATAATAGAATACTACAAAATCCTATTGTTACATCTGCTGATTTTAACTCAAAGCAAATTGTATTATCCTTAAGACCCATATTATGTCTTGCTAATTCAGTATTTGACCATGTAGAGTAAGGATTGTAATCGCCTTCTTTTTTATCATTTGAATTATTGGCAATATATTTATTTAAAAATTCTAGTTTCCAAAAAGGATATATGTAGTTTGTAATGTAATCTAAATGATTACTGTCATATTGATAATATTCTATTTGAATATCATCATTGCTAAATAGAGGTTTTTTTGTAATATATCGACGTTTAATAACAGTAGATTCATCAATCTCTAAAACAGGTTCATCGTTTTGTATATAACTAAAAGAATTATTAAAATCATTCTCAACTTCACAGCCATCAAAGGCAAAATCCAAACTAGCCATTTTATAAATACAAAGCAATAATATTTATATTATTTCTTTTATTTATCTTTACTTATTTCACTTAGGAATGAATGTACGTTTTTTAGGTTTAAGCTCAGGATGTTTCTTATACAAATCCAATATTGCCAGTTCTTTATGTTTGGCTTCTACCATTAGGTCAAATGGTCGATATTTAGAAAATTCAAATAAATAATCTGGTATATGAGAGATATAGTCACTATGATGGCCAATGGCTCCCGCACCTTGTTCACTAATATGTAATTCTGGCCTTCTAGTACCCCAACTTTTACAAACATCGGGCCAGATTTCCCGCATAGGTTTGAGTGTTTCAGTAGGATGTAGTTCACAATAACAATTATAATGATGAACATCTAAAACAAGTGGAATATTATTTTCAAGGCAAATAGGCAAAAGGTCATCGGTACTATAACATTTCTCACAATTCTCTAATACAATACGTTTCCTAACAAATTCCGGAAGTGCCTTGTAACGTTCAACCCATCTGGCTAGAGAACGTTTTTTAGATAGTTTCGGGTCTTCACCTTTCTTACAGTACATACCGCCTCCGTGGAGCACCATTGTAGATTCAGGAGGTGCGTCCATCATATCTAAAATCATAGCGTGAGCCGTAAGGTCTTTAATTGTTTTATCCAGAGTTTCCTCATTTTCAGTACCTAATTGATTAAATTGTCCTGGATGAAAGTTAATTCGGTGACCATATTTTTTTGCTAAATCACCAAATTCTTTAAGATAGGGACGAGCAAATTCAATATTATAGGGGATTTCAACTCCCAATAGTTCTCCTAAAATCGGGTTGGAAAGATGTGGGAAAATCTCACTGCTTAGACGAAAAACCTTAATTCCATGTTTTTCATTCCATTTTATCATTTCAATAAGGTCTTTAAGGTTTTGAATGGCTCTAGCCTGGATTTCTGGCATATCTAATTCCATTGCCTTCTTTAGGGTAATTCCTCGAGACGCGAAGATAGATGGTTTCTGCTCACGAAGAGTCATGTTTAGACAACATAGACCCAGACGGATTCTAGGGTTGGTGGTGGGCGAAAGAGTAGTGATATCTAGACGTCCAGACATAATGTAGTTGAAATTAATTAAAATTAGTTGTCAATTTGGATTCTACAAATTTTAATTAATAGTATTTAGTTCATTAGTATTAAATGCTAACGTATTCTCAATATAATTAAGCCTATTTCATAGGCTTAACTTTTGAGAATGACGGTATAAGAATAGTAAAAATATAGTTTATTTCATAGAGGCACAAACATTAGTTCCGAAGATAAATTTAAATATATCAAAATCAGCACTATGTTCAGAATATTGTTTTAAGAAATATAGAACAAAACCTCCAATAAGTGTAAATGGTAGAATAACAGAGAATATTTTAGTTTTAATATCATAATAATTAACTTCACTTAAAGATTTCTTGTCTTCATAATATTTCTTAGATTGACTAGATACAAATATCATAAAAATAATTAATAAATTAATTGCGAATAATACTTTAGTTTGTTTCATTAATAAAACAAATAGTACATAAACAAAAGCAGCATAAACAAATAATTTGTTAGGGGATATTTCAGAAGAAGTAAAGTTAATAGTAAAATAGATTAAAAAGTAAACAGCAATATTTCTATATAAAGGAGAATCTGTCATTAATCGTTGGGTTCCACAATTCATTATGTTACCTAAAAAGTTAGCTAATATTGCTAAAAATAGTAATAATAAGCCTTTCGAAGAATCTATAAATAGGTTGGTCATCTAATATTAAGCGATATAAATATTTAATCTGTTCTTTAATTCATTAAATTTTTTCAATAGTTTGCTTTGATAGGCAAAAATAATATAGGCTATAATAACACCACCAGTAGCTTCTTTTAATTTAGAATGTTGATAACCAAACCAACCATCAAAAACATAAGGGACATTCTTAACTATTATTCTAATTAAATAAAAACCTAATCCTATTATACCAAATGTAATACATATATCTAAGAATAGTTTATATGTATTTATTTTTTTTATTTCTTTATCAGAATAATCTATTAAATTTTTATTAACTATTATAGACATAGTTGAACCAAAAATAAAATAATAAATAGATATTAAAAATATAGAAAACATTTTTACAAGATAAAAACCTACCTTTTCGTCCATTCTATTATTATATTTAGATTATTATATCATTTAAAGAAGTATAAACATATTATATTAGGTTAAATAATATGTTTAGTGCTTCAAAAACAATCAAAAACGAGTATAAACGTTTTAATAATCCTGTAGTAGATAACGAATTTAAAAATAAATACGCAGGTCCAGTACAAGGTTATACTTTTCCTACATCAAAACAACAAGAACACTATTTAGGCATTAAAATGAGACTAGAAAAATACGGAATTACTATGAGTGAAGTTTATGCGGGTACTAGAAATAGTTTAGATACCTATATAGTAACATTTAGTCATCCAGATATTTTATGGAGAAAATATGAATCCAAAGTACCAGGTGGTTATCAAAACTATATTTATTTTAAGAAACAAGAAGTAGTTGGTGGTTTATTCGCAGAAATGAATGAGCAGGATGTAGAGAAAGTTCTAAAAGATGCTGGTATTATTTAACTTTATGAGGAATTGCGCGAATATCAGAACCCAAGTCTTCTTCTGTTAAAACGATTTGTGGCAAGGCTCCTCGAGTATTAATATCTTCGGCAATCCATGACATATACCAATCTACAGGTTCTAAAGGTGGGTAACTGAATTCTAATAGTTCTTTTATGGCTGTTCTAGTGGCGATATAGGCATGAGTACGATAAATAATTCTACCAGATATATTAACACTATCTTGAGGACCAGGACGAGCTACTGGATTCTTTCCTCGAAGTTCCCATCCTAAATACATAATTTCCCAAGAATTTTTAGGATTTTCGTATAACATAAGGTCAGCAAATCTAGGTAAAAAATCTGGAACAAATTTAATATCATCTTCAAAAATAATTGCGTATTGAGCACGACTATTTCTTAAAAAATCATTCCATATCTCAAAATGACTAAAAGCACAACCGGCAGTAGAGTAAGGGCGACCACCTGAAATTTCACGATAATCAAACGCGTCCTTATATCTTTCCCAGGATTTATTGAACAATTCCTTTGAAATCTGTTCAAAATCGGCAGTTTGACCATCTACGGCACTCCATTTTTTTATAGAACTTAAACCAACCTTATTAAATTCCTCGGTAGCACTGACCCAACGGTCTGGTCTGCGTTCTAAATTTATACAATAACTAACCCAATTTTTAGAACCAAATATGGAATTTAATTGTTCTTCAAATGATAAAGGTGCTAACTGTGATAACTTTAAAGAAATTCTAGGATGTTCTGTTGTTCGGGGTTTCCTACTTTCCTTTCTAGCACGATTTCTATCATCTAATATCCTTTCTCTAAAAGGTTTATTTAGTCTTGGAAAATCTTTTTGTTTAGAACTAATTTGTGTATTACCTAATGAATTCATATAATTACTATTAGAAAATTAAATATATCTCAATTTATATCTAGAACCATTTAATCTTACTAATAGTTAGTACATGAATTGAAAACCATTCTTAGTTAATTTTCAAGAGTGAAAATGAGTGCTGAATTTGTTGTTAATAAAGTCCTAACTTGGTCTTCCAATGAGGATACCTTCGAACTTCCAAGTGGTAACTATTGGATTGGTGACCTATGTTATGTTTTAAATCAAGAACTATATGATGATATAGTTCTCGGAGGCGGGGATGGCGTTTTTAAGGTCTCTATGGATAACGCTGTACCCGAATTCATTGCTTTCGCTGGTACTTACGCAGGAGATGGTAATTATCTAGTTAAACTAAATAATAAAAAAGGCGGTGTTGTTAGTGTAGATGCCGGTATTATTGGTATTGTTCATACTAGTCTTATGGAATATCAAGAAAAACACCTAGGTTTTTATTATAGTTCACAAAATTCTATCAAAGTACAAATGTATGACGGTATTTTTAAGTTTACTTCTAAAAATGATAAGATTACTATTAATACTCGCGATTGCTAGAGTTAAACTAATGGATTTTAGTAAATTCTAAAATATAATTAAACTAATGGATTTTAGTAAATTCTAAAAT